>Ga0208626_1000084_pt1 | contig 43262 bp, 42 predicted proteins | sample LakWasMet10_HOW4_2_FD_183860 | JGI IMG/M metagenome (GOLD analysis project Ga0208626, IMG submission 183860) | Freshwater sediment methanotrophic microbial communities from Lake Washington under simulated oxygen tension - Sediment Metagenome... | ecosystem: Environmental > Aquatic > Freshwater >... | reverse complement strand
ATTCACACCGTAAGCATCGTGTTCTTCAATCCCCGTGGCCACTGTGAGGATGTTGGCATCAAAGATAATATCGTGTGGATCAAAATTTAATTGTGAAACAAGAAGATCATAGGCGCGTTTACAGATGCGCACTTTTTCGTCTTTAGTCGCAGCCTGGCCGTTTTCATCGAACGCCATAATGACAACGGCAGCTCCGTAGTGCTGAATCAGTTTAGCTTGCTCAAGAAATTTTTCTTCGCCTTCTTTAAGAGAGATCGAATTGACGATACCTTTTCCCTGGATGCATTTCAAACCTGCTTCGAGAACTTCCCATTTGGAAGAATCAAGCATGATGGGAACTTTAGAAATATCGGGTTCACTGGCGACCAAATTTAAAAAATGAGTCATGCACGCTTTTGAATCGAGCAAGCCTTCGTCAAAGTTGATATCGATAATGTTGGCGCCATTTTCAACTTGTTGTCTGGCAACGGATAACCCTTCTTCAAAATTGCCGGCCTTGATAAGTTTGGCAAAGAGAGGAGAGCCGGTGACGTTCGTTCTTTCGCCGACCATGTAGAATGGTTTATCTTTTCTATTAAAAATAGTCAGAGGTTCAAGACCGGAGAGTCTCGTCGCTTTTTCAATCGCAAGAATTTTTCGCGGCTTGATGTCTTTGACTTTTTTAACGATCGCTTCAATGTGAGGAGGAGTTGTTCCGCAGCAGCCGCCGAGAATATTGATAAATCCGCTCGTCGCAAATTCAGCAACAAACTGGGCAGTCTTCAAAGGCGTTTCATCATAACCGGTGGGAGAAAGTGGGTTAGGAAGTCCTGCGTTTGGATAGCAACTGATAAAGCAGTCTGCAATTGTGGAAAGCTCTTCTATATACGGACGCATTTCTTTTGCGCCGAGAGCGCAGTTAATTCCCACCGAAAGTGGTTGGGCGTGTCTGACGGAATTGTAAAAGGCTTCGACGGTCTGACCGGATAAAGTTCTTCCGCTGGCATCTGTAATCGTTACAGAAAGCATCAGCGGATATTTCGTCTGAGTTTCGTCTTCGTATTTTTTAATCGCGAAGATGCACGCTTTCAAGTTGAGTGTATCGAAAACTGTTTCAGGTAAAAGAATATCGACTCCGCCTTCGATCAGCGCTTTGGTTTGTTCGTAGTAATTGTCTACGAGTTCATCAAAGGTGACGGCGCGGTAAGCGGGATTGTTGACGTCAGGGGAAAGCGAAGCAGTTCTGTTTGTCGGGCCCAAAGCGCCAGCAACGTAACATTTGCGCCCGGGATTCTTTTGCATGAATTCGGCGCAGGCTTCTTTTGCTAATTTAGCAGCTTTGAAGTTGAGATCATAAACAATGTGCTCGAGATCGTAATCTTTTTGAGCGAGGCGCGTGCCTGAAAATGTATTGGTCTCGATGATATCTGCACCGGCTGCAAGGTATTGCGTGTGAATCGCCTTGATGACATCCGGTCTTGTGAAGACGAGCAGATCGTTATTGCCTTTCAAATCTTTAGGATGAGATTCAAAATAGCCTTTGCGAAAATCTTCTTCCTGCAGTTTATAGGTTTGAATCATGGTGCCCATGGCACCATCGAGGAACATGATTTTTTCTGCGAGTGTTTTCTCGAGTTCAAGAAGAGTGGAATGTTTTTTCATATGCTACTTTTGAAAAGTTTTAACAATATCAACAATCGTGCTGGTGTCGTTCATAATATAAAAATGAACACACGGAGCTCCACCTTCGAGAAGTCCACGGACCTGATTAGTGGCCCATTCTTTTCCGATGGCGTTTACGTTTTTTGGATCTTTGGTAATGGATTCGACTAATTCATCCGGAAAATCGATATAGAAGTTTTTAGGGATGCTGGTTAGTTGAGTCGCATTCTTTAAAACCTTAACTCCGGGAATAATAGGAATAGTGATACCAGCTTCGCGGGCAGCCTTCACAAACTCGAAGTAGTGTTTGTTGTCGAAAAACATTTGAGTGACGACGTAATCAGCGCCGGCATCAACTTTTTTCTTCAGGTTTAAAATGTCGAGTTTCAGGTTAGGGGCTTCGAAGTGCTTCTCTGGGTAGCCGGCGACGCCGACGCAGAAATCGAATTTTGAGCAGCCATCTAAAGGTTCGAGGAAGACGCCGTTATTCAGGGCCTTGATTTGCTCAACAAGATCCGACGCAAAGAAATTCATTTTGCGGTCTTTTGAAATTTCTTTTTTATAATTGGGGCCATCGCCTCTTAAGGCGAGAATGTTATGAATGCCAAGGAAGTTCAATTCAAGCAAGGCATCTTCCGTTTCTTCTTTGGAGAAGCCAAGACAAAGCAAATGAACCACGGTGTCTATGCGAAAACGATTCTGAATAATTCCACAAATGCCGATTGTCCCCGGGCGTTTTTTAAAAATCTTGCGCTCAATAGTGCCATCTTCTTTTTCGTTGTAATACGCAGAAGAGGAGTGGGCGGTGACATCAATCCAGGAAGGATTTATCGGATTTAAAGCCTCAACTATATCGATAATTTCCTGAACCGATCTTCCACGAGGTGGAGGAACGATCTCGAAACTAAAAAGAGGATTCTTGGCTTTCTCTAAATGTTCAGTAACTTTCATAGTGTGGATTCAATTTTAGGGTGACTTATTAGTCTCTCATTGTAACAATTATTGAGGAATCACACTAGAGAAAACAGAATTTTCTATTGGAGAATTGGCCAATGTCTGATTGGTATCAAATCGAAAACAGCTACTTTACAGTTCAACTGACTTCATTGGGAGCAGAGATGAAGAGACTCTTTTCCAAACCATGGAACAGAGAATTGCTGTGGAATCCTCAAGATGAAAACGCAAAACGCCTCTGGAACCGCTCGGCTCCGGTGTTATTTCCCATTGTTGGTAGATTAAAAAATGATTCTTATGAATGGGGTGGAAAGACTTACCAATTAAATCAACATGGTTTTGCCCGAGATATGGAATTCAAATGTATCGAGTGCGGAGCGAGTGAAGCAACCTTTCGCCTCGAAGCTACGAAAGAATCCTACGCTCACTATCCATTTCTTTTTCAACTTGATGTGATTTATTCGCTTGATGGAAAGCGTCTGAATATTATTTACGTTGTAAAAAATGTCGATCGTCAGGATATTTATTTTTCGATTGGAGCACACCCAGGGTTTGCGACGACTCAACTCGAAGATTATGAAATTCACTTTGAAAAGAAGGAACGAGGTTTTTTTCAACTCGAAAATGGACTAGTGAATTGGAAAAATCTTACGGCCTTGCCTGAAACTGTTATTACTCCTACTAAAGAAACTTTTGCCAATGATGCGTTGATTTTGAAGGATGTGAAGTCGCGTCACATTGATCTCGTCAACAAGCGTCGGCATGAAACGATTCGGGTGCATGGAACGAATACTCCCTTTCTTGGGATTTGGGGGAAAGAGTCAGTGCCGTTTGTTTGTATTGAGCCTTGGTACGGGATTGGGGATGATTTGCTCACGGATCAGAAGTTGGAAGGGAAGATTGGGATTCAGACTTTGGGAGAAGGTGGGAGTTTTCGGTTTGCTTATGGGATCGAGTTGGTTTAGACCATTCATCGCGTTCATTTTTGAAAAAAGCTCTCTTGTCGCCGATTTTTAAAAGGAATTTTTTTCATTTCTGCAGTGGATTCTATGAATCCCTTGCTTTTTGTTCTAGCAGAGCAAATTGTAAGTTTGCATAGAATTCGCTAGTGTTGAGAAATGTCACAATTCTTAATTCCCTTCAAAGTTAGAGGCGAGTCAGCTTCAAGCTCAGACAATTTTCTATGGCGAGAGAATAATATCTTCGTCATGGATAATCATCGCCTAGCCTTATGGTGCTGGTTTCAAATTATGAAGAAAGGTCAGCGATATAACCTTTTTCATATTGATGCCCATCCAGATATGAGCGAGTCTGCGCTTAAGTATTTTAATTATGATTTATGGTCAATGAACCTTGAGGATTACAGGAGTGCATGGCAAGACGACATCAATATGCCGCTGTTTCGCTGGGATAATTATATTGAAATTCTTTTGAAGAAATATCCTTCACAGGTTGGGCATACGGTTTCTGCGACTCATCATCTTGGTTCAGAGAAAGAGTTAAAGGAAGAGGTGAAACCTTTTGATTTGGCGAAGCGAATGAACGAAATTTTTGGCGGAGAAAGGTTTGTTAATGAGCTACCATGGATATTGAACCTGGATTTGGATTATTTTTATTCTGCTGCACCTGAGAAAATTGAAATCTTTGGAGATAATTATATTCAGTCACTCGGGGATTCTATTAAATCAGGACTTGAGAATGGGATGATTGAAACTCTGACAATCTCGCTTAGTCCGGAGTGTTGCGGTTCATGGGGAAAAGCTGAGTCCATGCTGGCGAAATTTGCGAAAAACTTAGATTTATCGCTACAGTTGTCTTAGAATTTTCAAAACTCAAATCAGGTACGAAATGGATATCAAAAAAATTCACTGGCTGACTTATGCCTCTTTAATGTCTCTCGCATTGGGACTTTTTACTTCCATTACTTTTTCAGCTCTTCATCACATTTTTTTGGTAATTCCTTGTTTATATTTTTTAAACAAGACTGATTTTAAAAAGTGGCCAAAGAGTGCCTGGGCCTTACTGGTGTTAGTTGTGGTGATTTTCCTTTCTGTGATTGTTAATCATGACATAATGAAAGAAGGGTATGCTCCACTGACAAGAACAAAATATTATATTCTGGCCGTTCTTGGAATTGCTCCGGTTTCTGCTTATTTTCAAAGTTTGACCGAGGAAGCGAAAACGAAAAGAATTTCGTGGCTGATTTATGCTTTGCTGATTACTACGTCATTGGCGAGCTTATCAGGAATGGGGGCATTATTTTTTGGTTACAATTTTCTGAAGTTTAAAGCTGGCTTCGTTGACCGTAACGGTGGGCTTTTTGGAATGCTCATGAATTATGCTCAGAACATGGCCTTCTTTATGACGTTTGTGACGGGGCTTATCATTTGTCGTGATGAAATTAAAAAATACATAAATTTGAATCTTGTCTACGCAGCCTTCATTGTAAATTTACTGGGGCTTTATACAAGTTATACTCGTGGAGCTTGGTTAGCGTTTGCGGTTTCAATTCCCTTCTTTTTTATCCGAAAGCATTTGAAAGGATTTTTAATTAGCTTTTTGGTTTTGATGACTTTGGGAGCAGGAGCTTATTTTTTTGCAGGAAAGTCTGTTGTGAGACCGGATTCCGATATGGAGAGATTGAGTCAATGGAAGACAGCCTTGTATGCATTTAAAGAAAAGCCTGTACTGGGTGTTGGTTATATGAATCTGGAGCCAATGTGTCCTTCCCTGAAAGAAAAATATGACATTGAGAGGAAGAATTTTTGTGGTCATGCGCATAGCAATTTTTTGGAATTGCTCTCTACTACAGGCTTTTTAGGATTCATCTTCTTTATATTTTGGTTTTTATTTTGGGTTAAAGAAACTTATTTAAGAAATGATTTAGTCGCAAAGTTTGCTTTATCTTTGATCGTTGTCTTTTTGGTTGGAGGACTGACACAATCAACCTTTACCTTGGGTGCTAATTTATTTTTGATAATGCCATTGTATTTAATTTCAAAAACGGGCTCTATATTGCCGCGCAACTAGCTCATTAGACTCTTTGATTGTCGTTTTTTTGAAAGTACAATTTAGTCTAATTTTTAGAACCTAACTGGTAAGTATGAATAAAATTTCTGAATGGATTTCGGGTACTCTTGAAGTGATTGATCACAGATCAAGAAGACTCTTGCTGATGTCGACCTTGCTTGGTTTTGTTTGGTTCGGTGTTGAAATATCGTTCGTTTATATATTGCAAGGATTCTTGCTTTCACTTAAGTTGCTTTCTCCTGAGCAATTGAAAGTTCCTTCATGGTTTCCTGTTGGCCTTTATCAAAGCACTTTTTTATTAATAGCGTTTGGTATTTTAAGATCTACCGTGAGCTATTTTAAAAACTATTTTTCAGTAGTGGCGCAACATTCATTTATTCGATCTTGTCGAGAACAGCTTACTGATTTGGGGTTAGATTCAAAAATTTTTTTATCAAGTGCAGAATATTTAACTGTATTTTCTGAAAGGGTGAATCAATCGGGAATTTTTATACTTTATGTGTCCCTTGGACTGGTAACTGTTAGTTCTGTTATTCTGTTTTTTTTATTTGGCATTTTTTATGCCCCAAAAGAAATGATTTTTTCCCTCTCGCTTACTGTTTTGATAATGGCTCCGATTCGAAAAACCATTTTCAAAGTTGAGAAAGTAGGGCGAAGTTTAATTCACGAATGGAATCAAATTAATGAAATAGTACTAAGTTCAAAAAGAAATTATTTCTTCTTAGCGGTTTATGATCTTATCCAATACAAAAAAGATGAAATAAAGCAAAGTTTGAAGTCGTACGAAGGTCAATATACTTCATACGCTTCAGTTTCGTCTTTTTTTTCATCCATACCATTATTTGTAGGAGTTTCTGTTTTAAGTCTATGCGCATATTTATCAGTTGAGTTTTTTCGTACACCAGGGGTGAAAGTATTATCGTTTTTCTATATTTTCTTAAGATTAGTACAGGGACTAAGTGAATCGAATTCAATTTTTGCTTCATTGCGATTAACTTCTCCTTTTTTTCACGACGTGAAGACCATATTGCGCAAACTTAAAAATGAGCATGGACAAAAAGAGGAAATGAATAAACAGCAGGATAATTTTCAGCTAAACGAAATAGAGATTAATTTTAACCAACTTGGATTTGCATATCCGGGTGGGGAATTATTATATGAAGATTTAAATTTAAGCGTCGGTAAAAGCGACATTTTAATCATCAAAGGCGCTTCAGGAACAGGTAAAAGTACCCTTCTGAAATTGCTATTAGGTCTTGAACGGCCAACAAAGGGAAATATTTTAATTAATAACGTTAACGTTAATGATCTTGCAAGTGGCTGGAGAAATCATCTCGGGTACGTTGGACCAGATCCATATTTAATTAAAGGGACAGTTCGGGAAAATTTGCTTTTCGGGAATATGACTTTAGATTTTCTTGGTGATGTAGAATGCTGGCAGGCGCTTCATTTGGCCGGATTGGCGGAAGAGTTTCGGGTAAGTAAAATTAGCCTGGATACTTTATTATCTGAGCTTTCTTTTCTATCGACGGGGCAAAAGCAACGGCTTGCTATCGCTCGAGCTTTTATTCGGAAGCCCTCAATACTAATTTTTGATGAAGCTACCGCAAATCTAGATTTAGAAACAGAGCGGCAGATAATTGAAAGTTTGATTAAACTATCATCTAACTTAGTGACTATTATTGTGACTCATAAAAATTCATTTGATAGAGTTGGTACTAAGTTTATTACAATAGGAAATTAACAAATGTTAAATGGAAAAAGTATTCTAATTACTGGCGGTACAGGATCTTTCGGTAAAAAATTTATTGAGACAGTTTTTAAAAAATATCCTGATGTTAAAAGAGTAGTAGTTTATTCTCGAGACGAGTTAAAGCAGTATGAAATGGGACAGCTTTATCCCGAATCAAAATACCCTCAAATGCGTTTTTTTATTGGCGACGTAAGAGATGGTGAAAGATTGAAAAGAGCATGTGAAGGAATAGATATTATTATTCATGCAGCTGCTTTAAAGCATGTTCCAATTGCCGAATATAATCCCATCGAATGTATTAATACGAATATAAATGGCGCAGAAAATATTGTGAATGCAGCTCTGGATAGTGGTGTTAAAAAAGTAGTTGCTCTTTCTACTGACAAAGCTTGCGCACCAATTAATTTATATGGAGCTACAAAGCTTTGTTCGGATAAGTTGTTTATCGCTGCTAATAATATGAAGGGCGCTCGCGATTTAAAATTTTCAGTGGTTCGCTATGGTAATGTTTTGGGATCAAGAGGCTCAGTCGTTCCGTTCTTTTTGAAAAAAAGGCAGGATGGAATTTTACCAATCACACATGAAGGTATGACAAGATTCAATATTACGCTTGAAGAAGGTGTTGATATGGTTATGTACGCCATTGAAAATGCATGGGGGGGGGAGTTGTTCGTTCCCAAAATTCCTTCTTATAAAATCACGGATGTCACCAAAGCAGTTGCTCCTGATTGCAAAACAGAAGTTATAGGGATTCGTCCCGGAGAAAAGCTTCACGAGGAAATGATAACTGAAACTGACTCAATGCAAACTTATGACTGCGGTAAATATTACGTCATCGCTCCATCTGTGCCATTGTGGAATATGAACGATTGGACAAAAAAATTTAACGCTAAAAAAGTTCAAGAAGGTTTCAAGTATAATTCAGGGACAAATACGGAATGGATCTCCCCGGAAGAAATCAGAGCGTTAATTAAGAAGCATATAGATCCAAATTTTACGGTGTAGAAATGAAAATTCCTTACGGACGTCAAACAATTACGGAAGAAGATATTCAAGCAGTTGTTGATGTGCTGAAATCAGAATTTCTTACACAAGGCCCGGCAGTTCTCAAGTTTGAAGAAGAATTTGCCAAGATGGTTGATGCGAAATTTGCGGTAGCTTTTTGCAATGCTACCGCGGCTCTTCACACGGGCTTCAAAGTTCTAAATAGTGACATTAAAAAGAAAGTCATCGTCACGCCAAATACATTTGCAGCGAGTTCTAATTGTGTTCTTTATGAAAGAGGACAGGTGGAGTTTGTTGATATAGATCCGAAAACTTTCAACCTTGATTTAGATAAGGTGGAAGCTTTGATAAGCAAAAATCCCGACAATTATCAAGGAATTATTCCTGTGGATTTTGCGGGTTTACCGGTTGATGTCGAAAAATTGAAATTAATCTCCGAGCGTTATAATTTATGGATTATGGAAGATGCTTGTCACGCTATCGGAGGTGGTTTTTATAATTCAAAAAAAGAATTTATTAAATGCGGTTCGGGGAAATATTCAGATCTAACTGTTTTCTCTTTTCACCCCGTCAAGCATATCGCCACTGGAGAAGGTGGAATGATCACGACGAATGATGAGAAACTTTATAAGCATTTATTGAAATTACGCTCGCATGGAATAGAGCGTGATCCCAATTTGTTTGAAGTGACGGCACATGGTGGTTGGTATCATGAAATGCAGGAGCTCGGTTTTAATTATCGCATGAGTGATATTAATGCTGCTTTAGGATTATCTCAATTGCATAGATTGGGAAAAAATATTGAGCAAAGATTAACTTTTGCAAGCACTTATAAAAATTTTTTTAAAGATACTTCTATCTCTTTTCAATCTTACGATGAAGAGAAGTTCATTAATGGTTACCATTTGTTCGTGATTCAAGTTGATAAAAGAAAGGAACTTTACGATTTTTTAAAATCAAAGAATATATACTCACAAGTTCATTACTTGCCTGTATACAAACATCCCTTTTATCAGAAGAATGGATTTAAAAATATAGTTCTCCCTAGGGTGGAAAATTTTTATAATAAAGCATTAAGTCTTCCAATGTTTCATGGCATGAGTAATTCCGAACAAGAATACGTTATGGAAACAATCAATGCCTTTGGAAAATAAAATAAAAAAAATTTATTTTCGCTTTGACGCCGGGGGATCGATAGGTTTCGGTCACCTTGGGCGAATTGAATCTATTTCTGATGCCTGTGCTTCTTTTAATATTCAACCCATATGGATTGTTCGAGCAAGAACGGGATTAAACCGAGCACTTTTTAAGCATAAGACTTTGTGGCTGAAAGAAACTGAATTGACACTCGATACTGACACACAAAAGTGGATTTCTAATGAATGGGTCGAGGCTCAAGAAGTTTTAGAGCTAGTCGAAAATTCCAGTTGGATTTTTATCGATCATTATAGTCTGTATGGTTTATTCATAACGGAACTGAAAAAACATGGCATGAAAACAGCTTGTTTATTAGATTTTTTGCCTGAAAAAATAAATTGTGATGTTGTGGTTAATTATAACGTGGGCGTTGAAAAAGAATTAAATGCTTATCGTGAAAAAAAGAGGGATTCTCTTTTTCTGCTGGGGCCACAGTATGCGCCTATTAAATCCGAGTTGAAACTTATTCAAAAGGCATTCGTAAATAACTTGCAAGTCAATCATGTTGGAGTCTACTTAGGGGGTGTAGAATACACTGCTCTGGTAAAGCTGCTGCGTCTATTGGAGTTGGTCTCATTTTTTAAAAATAAAAAAATAAGATGGTGTGTAAATTCAGACGAAGACTTAAGGAAATTAAAAGATATTTCCACCGGTCTTGAAATTGAATTCCTCACCAGGCAGGAAAATTTAAATGCGTTCTACCTATGGTCCGACCTTGTGGTAGGAGCTTGCGGAGTTTCATTCCTGGAGAGAAGTTATATTGGTCTTCCACAGATTCTCTTTAGAGTTGCTGATAATCAGAAAGATGTTGTTCAATTCTTAACGGAGGAAAATATAGCGTTTTATGTCGGTGATTTAATAAATTCCGATTTAAACGATTTAGTGTTTTCATTTGAAAAATTAAAAGTTGAGGATCTCGAGGCTCTTACCAAGAAAAGCAAGTCGATATACGATGGTTTAGGACAAACAAGAATTTTAGAAAAAATTTTGGAGTTGGAAAAGTGTTGCTAATTAGAAAAGTCACGATGGAAGATAGTGAAAAAATCTTAAAGTGGCGCAACAGCCCTGAAATTTACAAATTTCTTTTTCACCCTTTTCCAGTGGAGCGCGACAGTCATATTCAGTGGCTAACTAAAGTTCTGAATAATTCGAATGTCGGTTTTTATATCATCAAATATCACAATGATGACATTGGTACTGTCCGCTTTGATTTTGAAGAAAATGGTTTTGTCGCGGAAGTTGGAATTTATCTCGCTCCGGAATTTCAAGGTCAAGGATTGGGTTCTAAGATGCTTCACGCTGCAGAAATTCATGCAAAAAAAGAATTTCCTTCGCTAACTAAAATAATTGCAAAGGTCATTCCTGAAAATAAAGCTTCTGAGAAAATGTTTCTCAAAACCGGGTATAAAGAACAATTTATTCAATTGGAAAAAGATCTATGAAAGAAATCATATTGGGGAAATTTAAAGTAGGGCTAAATCATCCACCTTTTTTAATTGCAGAAATGTCTGGAAATCACAACCAATCTCTTGAAAGGGCATTGGCTATTGTTGACGCTGCTGCAAAAACCGGAGCTCAGGCTTTAAAAATCCAAACTTACACTCCTGACACTATGACCTTAAATTTATCACATGGTGAATTCTTTATCGAAGATAAAAACAGTTTATGGAAGGGACGATCATTATACGATTTGTACAAAGAAGCTATGACTCCTTGGGAATGGCATAAGGCCATCAAGGAAAGATGTGAATATCATGGAATGGAATTTTTCAGCACTCCTTTCGATTTAACAGCAGTGGATTTTTTGGAGGATTTAGGAGTGTCTTTTTATAAAATTGCCTCTTTTGAAAACACCGACATCCGTCTTATTAAAAAAGTCGCCCGAACGAAAAAACCAATTATTATCTCAACTGGAATGGCAACTGTCTCAGAATTAGGCGAAGCAGTTGAGGCCATAAGATCGGAAGGGAACGATAAGATTATACTTTTAAAATGTACAAGTAGTTATCCCTCAACTCCTAAGGACGCCAATCTAAAAACGATTCCGGCACTTAGAGATATTTTTAATGTAGAAGTGGGTTTGTCGGATCATACAATGGGAATTGGTGTAGCTATTGCTTCTATCCCTTTAGGAGCGACAGTTATAGAAAAGCATTTTACCTTGGACCGAAAAGAGGGCGGCGTGGATTCCGCATTTTCCATGGAGCCTCTGGAGTTCACCCAATTGGTTTCAGAGTCAAAATCGGCATGGGAGTCTATGGGCTGCGTGTCTTTTGAAAGATCGGCTAGTGAACAAAAATCACTTGTCTTCAGACGTTCAATCTATTTTTCAAAAAATATGAAGGCCGGAGAAAAGATTACTGAAGACCATATTAAATCCATTCGACCGAGCTATGGACTTCCTACAAAATACTTTGATTTCTTAATCGGCAAAAAAGTAAAACAAGATGTAACAGTTGGAACGCCAACTTCATTTGACTTAGTGTAGCAATGAATAATTTAAAAATAGGTATAATTACTCAGGCACGAGTCGGATCGACGAGATTACCTGGAAAAACACTGTTAAAAATAAACGGCATGACTTTATTGGAAATCCATTTACGAAGGTTGTTAAAATCAAACATTCCTACTTTTCTGGCCACTACAACAGAGGAAGATGCATATAAATTAATTGAAATTGCAGACAAGCTTGGTGTGAAAAGTAAAATAGGCTCCATCGATGATGTTTTGTCGCGATTTTATCTTTGCGCAAAAGAAAATAATTTGGACATAGTTGTGCGAGTCACTTCTGATTGCCCTCTTATTTTTGGCGACCTGATTAAAAAAGGTGTAGAAGAATTCCAGAGGCTTCCAAATTGGGAAAATTCATATTTTTCGAATACAATGGAAAGAATTTTTCCAAGAGGATTAGATTTCGAAATTTTTTCTTTTAAGATGCTTGAAAAGGCTTACTTAAATTGCTTAGACATGAAGTTAAGAGAGCATGTGACCCCTTATTTGTATTCAATCGAAAATCGCGGAATAATAAAGATCAATATGCAATATAAAAATTTGGGTGTATCCGACTGGCGTTTGTGTGTTGATACCAAAGAAGACTTAAATTTAATTGAAGTTCTCTTTGAAAAGTTGAATGTAAACGAAATGTCTTATGAAGACCTAGTAAGGACTTTAGAGAAAAACATAAAATTGAAATCAATCAATGCTGAAATTACGCAAAAGACTTTTTAATTTAAAGGATAAACAGAATGAAATTTTGTACTAAATGTATAATGCCTCAAACCAGACCGGAGCAAGTTTTTGACGAACATGGAATTTGCGATGCCTGCCATTCCGTCGGCAGAAAAAATGACATCGATTGGGTACAAAGAGAAAAGGACTTCAGAGCGTTACTTGATAAATATCGTTCAGATGGAAGCAAATATGATTGCATTATTCCAGTGAGCGGCGGCAAGGATTCAGTTTATCAGGCCCTGACAATGAGGGATAAATACAACATGAATCCTTTATGTGTGAATCATATCCCTTGTGAAATAACGGAAGTGGGCGCAGAAAACATAACTTTTCTAAGAGAAATGGGTTTTGATGTGATTCAAATCGGGGCCAATAGAAAAGCTTATCGTGAAATGGTGAGAATTGGATTTCACAAGTTGGGTGACAGTTGCTGGCCTGAGCACATCGGAATTTTCACGGCTCCAGTGAGAGTTGCTGTTCAATATCAAATTCCGTTGATTATCTGGGGGGAGAATTCGCAATTCGAATATGGCGGCCCGGCTACGAAAAAAGAAAATAATTTTCTTGATAGAAATTGGCTGGAACAATTTCAGATGTTGGGACATCGAATTGAAGATGTCGTCCATGACGGTATCAATTTAAATGACATAAAAACATTTCATTACCCGACGGATGAAGAAGTTCACCGCGTAGGAGTGACGGGATTGTTCCTGGGCTATTTTGAAAAGTGGGATACTCACCGTAATATTCAGGAAGCTTTAAAGCTTGGATGGCATCAAAATCCAGATGGGCCAGTTGAAAACGCCTGGAACCCTTATGAGAATTTGGATTGCAAATGGATCGGCGGATTGCATGATTATATGAAGTTTTTAAAATATGGATATGCTAGAGCGACAGATCAGCTGTGTATTGAAATTCGACATGGGCGCATGACTAGAAGTGAAGCGATTGATGAGCTTTTAAAAAGTTCTGAAGGAAAAGTTCCGTGGAAATATGTTCCGGATTTCATGGCTTATTTAAATATTACAAAAGAACAATTTGAAAAAACTCTTGATCGTTTTACGAATAAAAAATTATTTGAATGCGATTCAAAAGGAAATTTAATTAAAGACGAAAACGGAAATTTAATTCGTAAATTCGTTCCACAAAAATTATGATTACAGTTATCAATCACAGTTTAGGAAATATCGGAAGCGTTGTTCGTGCCTTGAACTATTTAAATATTGATTTCGAATTGTCCGCGGACTTGTCCGATATAGAAAAAGCCAGCAAGATCATTCTTCCGGGAGTGGGAAGTTTTAAAGCGGCATCAGAGAAGGTTTTGACGAAAGATTTCGTCGATATGGTTCAGTATAAAGTTTTAGATAAAAAAGTTCCTTTCTTTGGTTTTTGCCTCGGAATGCAGCTCCTCGTGGAGGTGGGCGAAGAAATGGGAGAGTCCAATGGTCTCGGCCTGATCAAAGGGCGAACAAAAAAATTGAGAGTCGATTCAACTAAATTTAAAGTTCCTCACATGGGATGGAACGATGTTGATGGAAAAGACCTGAAAATGTTTAAAAATGTTTCGCCGAATTCTTGTTTTTATTTTGTTCACAGTTTTGAAGTTATGACTGATGATCCTGGTGTAAAAAAGGCCATTGTGAACTATGGTGATGTCGATATCTGTGCTGCCATCGAAAAAGAAAATATCTGGGGGGCTCAGTTTCATCCGGAAAAAAGTCAAAAAGTGGGTCTTCAGGTTTTGAAAAATTTTTGTGAGTTTTAACTATGCTACGAACACGTGTCATTCCGGTTGTTTTAATTGATGGCTATTCTGTTTTAAAAACGATTCAGTTTAAGGATCGACGGAATCAAGGTAATCCTATTACTGTGGCGAGAATTTATAATACCAGAAATGTTGATGAATTAATTTTGCTGGATATCGATGCCAGCAAAGAGGGCCGCTCTATTGATTTATTCACTATTGAAGAAATTGCATCGGAATGCTTTATGCCTTTAGCAATTGGTGGCGGAATTCGAACCATTGAAGACATCAGAAATGTTCTGGACCGCGGAGCCGATAAAGTGGTCATCAATACAGCAGCGATTGAAAATCCGGAATTTGTGAAAGAAGCAGTTTTCCAATTCGGAGCTCAGTGTATTGTAGGCGCTGTTGATTTTAAAAAAGTGAACAATGATTATTTCATTTATTCACGGGGGAAAATCATTGATAAAAATCCGTTTGATTGGTGCAAAGAGTTGTGCGCAATGGGCGTTGGAGAATTATTCATCAACAGTGTTGATCTCGATGGAACAATGTCTTCTTGCGACCTGGAAATGATAGAAAAAGTTGTCAAGAGTGTGAATATTCCGGTTGTCTACGCCGGAGGCGTTGCTGATCCTGAAAGTTACATTACTCCACTGGAAAAAGGTGTTTCAGCTGTAGCCGCCGCCAGTATTTTCCACTTTACGAGATGGACCCCTGATTGTGTAAAAAGAAAATTAAAAGAAAGCGGATTCAGCGTTCGCTTATAGATTCTGTAAAAGATCCTGCCAATGAGTTAAAAAATCGCTCGAGTTCAAAGCATACTTGCGGACAAATGTTTCTCTTGCTTTCTGCGTTTTCTCTGCATTCCACCATTCAGAAATCTGATCGAAGTTTTCATTGATATATTGGGCAGCAGACTCTGGAGAATCGTGCCAGATACCTGCAGATTGCAACTCCTTAAAATCGATGAAGGAATCCTCTGAAAGAAGACAGACATCTGTATTCCAAAAAATAATGGTAGGAACATTCATTGCCAGAGCTTCCAACATGGTCGTCCCATTGTGATCAATCACAATGAGCTTTCCCTGCTCTGCGATTTCAAGGAATCGCGAAGCCACTCTTTCAATTTTATTTTGCTGAAGATAATTCTCAAAGTATTGAAACCAGTTCACCTGAACAAAATAATCTTTAAATTTAATTTCCTTGCGAATTCTTGCGTCGATATTTTTAAAAAATGCTAACTGATAATTTTTGTAATCATCCAATGAAATATTGAAGCAGCATGAATCCAGACGTACGAGACTAGGGTGGATATAAGTTCCAACATAATAAATGGATGTTTGATTTTCCGGACGATACGGCTTCACTTTTGAAAGTGAAGGTGCTGGAAGAGGAATGAAGTTGCTGTAGGAAAGATATTTTTTCCATCCCCAAGTTATAAAATAATCTGCCAGTTTAAATTCAAACGCCGACAGATGAAAAGTGGCGAATTGACCATAGCATCCACCATGCTGGCTTGAAATCCATCTCCCGTCATTTTGAATAATCCGGGCCAGGTATTGCAGTTCTTCATTCTGGTAAGACTTTGGGTTGCCAAAAAATAAACTGACTTGATATTTTTTAGGTTGTTGAGGGATTTCAGAAAAAAATGAATCGGGGATGATACCAAGAATTTTTCCTCTTACAAAAAATTCAAATTCATTATGAGCTTCAAAAGAGCTGAGTTCTGCATTTGAATTTCTCGCTTTTGAGGAAATAATTTTATTCCAGTTTTTTCCTTTGAAATTCTTGGTTTTGTAGCTCGATGCAAGTTTCAGTTTATCGAGTGTATTCAGGCCATAAACTCTTTCGATAACAATTTTCCGACTGGAGATGATTCGGTCGAATACTTTATCAATGTTGCTTTTAACCTTGCTTTTAAAACTTAGATTAACCTGTGATGTTGCAGATTCAACGGCGATGGTGTTGAGCGTGCTCACTTTGCCTTTAAAAAACCATTCAATGAGAATTTGATTTTCGTAATGCTGAAAATGATTGTTGTAAATCAAGTTGGAATAATGATCGCATGATCTGAGGTGAAAAAAATCAGCCGGGGGATCTATTTTGTTAATGGCAAAAGTGTCAGCTTGATTGTCTTCCAGAAACTTCTTGATTATCAGATATTTAAAATAATTGGCGTGAGTCCAGTACATGACAATCGGAGTAAGGACGATTTCCCAATACCGTGATTTAAAATGTAATCCAAAATGTTCGTTGAAATACTCACTCAGGTTTTTTATTAACCTGAAATTTAACTCTTCGATGTATTCGGAAGATTTTAAAAATTCTTCATCAGATGAAAAAATTCTTTTTTTGTTTGAGATTTCATCTTCAAAAACAACTTTTGAAAGGCAGTTGCCAAAGAGATTTGAGAGGCTGATGTCGTAGGGGATATCAAATTGATCATCAATAAAGGAAATTCTTAATTTTTTTTCTGTCATGGTGTTTCTTGAAAGAATCAGGCCGTTCTTTCTTTTATTTTTTTAGCAGGATTTCCCGCATATATTGAATTTGCTTCGACGTCTTTAGTGACAATACTTCCTGCCCCGATAATACTGTTGTTTCCGATGGAGACATTTTTTGTAATCACTGCATTGGCTCCAATCCAGACATTATCACCAATAATAATTTTTCCTCCAGCATGCCCTTGAGCATTTATCGGGATATCCAACTTTGCAAAGTTGTGATCGGACGCTCTAATTACAACGTTGGGTCCGATTAAAACATTGTCGCCTATAATAACCGTGCCCCCATCAGAGGAATTGATGCTGCTGTTGCTGTTGGCAGAAAGATTTTTCCCAATGGTGATGCTTCCCTTATTGGAATAAAGAGAAGAAAACCGCATGATTGAAGCATTGTTTCCGATTGATATATTCTTGTGACCGACGACGGCGACACCAATATCCAGTTTTAAACCTTGACCTGCATTGAGATTCATCATTTTTCTGTACACAAACGATCTGATGAGCATCCCAATGTAAGAGGGAATGTATTCTATGAAATAAAGGATAATGTCATAAAAAATTTGTTTCATGTCTTCAGTCTGAAAGTTTTAATTAATTAAAAAATTAATTTGTGGATGATGAGAATTTTTTTTCAGTTGGATCATAGTCATTAGAATTTTATCTGTCGGAATCACAGTTAATTTATTAGGTGTGTGATAATAACTGTAGACATCAACTTGATAGCCATCGTTTTTTAATTCAGTAAAAAAGCGGAAGGTCTCATTAAAAGAAATGATGTTGTATGGAACTCTGTTGTCTGCATTGAACTCATCTTCTAACGGCATTTTGATATAAGAATCAGGACTGTCTTTAATGGAATCATTATCCCAAAGTCTGATATCGAAGACAAAACAATCGGCGACTCTAAGAGCCTCGCGACAGAGCGATTGCCAGTCTTTCACGTGGTGAAAAACCCCAAGAGAAAAAGCAAAATCAAAAGTACCGGTTTCAAACGGGAGTGACTTCCCATCGTAAGTTTGAAAAAAAGTTTCAGGCTTATTTTTAAATCGATCTTTTGCCGTTTGGATTAAGTTGGCACTGACATCTACGCCGAAATAAGTCGAACTAGGATTGATTTCTCTTGAAAAATTGGCCGATCCTCCAGCCGCACATCCGATATCCAGAATCTTTTTTGCTTCAGAGAGATTCTGTAACATAAAATACTTTTCTGATTCATAAAGGTCGCTGATGGTATTGCGATGATTTGTCCAATAATCGACTGACTCTTTCGTCAGTCCATAACCGATGGCCGATTGTTGTAGTTTTTCCATAAAAATTATTATCCTCGAGTAATAGTAATGGAAAAAATTAACTAGACAAGCAAGGAAAGATGTCGCGCCAAGTCTTCTCTGAAGCCTCTGTTAATCATGAAGGCTGCCGTTTTCACTAATTTACTTTGTTCATTCGTAAGTTTTTGTGTAGCATTTTCCCTATTTCACAGAGAGGACAATTATGATTCCAGCACTAATTTTGGGACGCAAAGGAAGCACTGCTTTTCCAGGAAAAAATACATTTCCAGTAATGGGAAGAATGCTTTCCGAATATACTATTCTTGGGGCTAAAAATGCATCGCTCGTTGATAAAATATACATCTCAACGGATGATGAAAAACTAATGGAACTTGGACAAAAAATGGGAATTGAAGTGATCAAGCGCCCCGATTATTTATGCACGAAAGAAGCATTGGGTGAAGATGCTTTTGTCCATGGATATCATGAAATTGCCAAGAGAAATCCTAATGAAAAAATTGAAATGGTTGTGCTTTTATTTTGCAACGCACCCACATACACTGCCGAAATGGTCAATGAGGGTATCAACGCTTTAAAGGGAAATCCTAACTTAGATTCTGCAGTGACGGTCTCTCAAATGAACTGGTATTCTCCAGTTCGCGCAAGAAAAATCAACAAGGAAACAGGGCTTATGGAGCCTTATATTCCTTTTGATTGTTACCCTGAGAGCATGAACCTTACGATTAACTGTGATCGTAATACTCAAATACCTTGTTTTTTTGCTGACTGTAGCTTGTCAGTTGTTCGCCCGGAAAATTTAATCAATATTCACAATGGAGAGCTGCCACAAAAATGGATGGGAAAAAATATTTTTCCCATAAAAAATGTTGGTGGTTTGGATATTGATGAAGAATGGCAACTGCCATTGATTGAAGGCTGGTTGCGTCGGCATGGCTTCAACGAAGAAAAAACTCCTTACGATGTGAGGAAGATGTAGATGTCCAAGTTTTTAGTCACGGGAGGCGCTGGATTCATTGGTTCTGAAGTTGCGAAAAATCTCATCTGTAATGGTCATGAAGTTGTTGTAATTGATAATTTATCAACCGGTTTTTTATCCAATGTTCCCGAGGACTCCGTTTTCTATAAAATAAATCTGGGAAAAGATTCTTTGGAAGTTCTGGAAAAACATCTTCCATTTGAAGCCATTTTTCATATTGCCGGTCAGTCGTCGGGTGAGGCTTCGTTTGATGATCCCAAATACGATTTGCAGGCAAACACTATTTCCACTATGGATTTAGTGGCTTTTGCCCAGAAACATGGGATTCGTCGCTTTCTGTATGCGAGTTCGATGTCGGTGTACGGAAAAGTCGGCACCCGAGAGGCAATCAAGGAAACGCATAACAGTCTGCCTATCTCACACTACGGCAGTCATAAGCTTGCAGCTGAAAGATTTCTCGATATCCATGCTTCGGTGAATCCTGAGTTTAAGCACACGAGCTTTAGAATGTTTAACGTCTACGGACCTGGACAGAATCTGGAGAATTTAAAGCAGGGAATGATCAGCATATATCTCGCGCTTTTGGAGAGAGACGGATTTGTCACGGTTAAAGGTGATCTTGATCGCTTTCGCGATTTCATTCATGTTCAGGATGTTGTGAAGGCATGGACCAGTGCTTTGGCGAATGAAAAAACTTTCGGTCAAACATATAATTTGGGTACTGGATTTTTGAACGAAGTCAAAGACGTTTTAAAAGAATTGATTCAAACATTTAAAAATGATGATGATTTTATGAAATATGTAAAACAAAGCGGTAACACTCCCGGAGATGTTGCTGGAGTTCTTGCTGATATGACTAAGTTTAAAAATGATTTCGGATTTGTTCCTACGATGAGTTTAAAAGAAGGAATGAAAACACTAAAAGAGTGGAGAAAAAAATGAAGAAGTTGAAATTTGCAATCATCGGTTGTGGAAGAATTGCAGACCGACATATCGACGCCCTCGAGACGCATAAGGATGAAGCCGAGCTGGTTGCCGTTTGCGATTTAAATCAGGGGAGGGCCGTTGAGCGTTCAAGAGGAAAATATAAAGTTTATACCAATTATTATGAAATGCTTTCAAAAGAAGATATCGACGTCATCAACATCATGACTCCTTCAGGAATGCATCCTTTTCACGTCATTGATGTCATTAAAAATTTTAAAAAGCATGTCGTCGTTGAGAAGCCAATGGCTTTAAAAGTAGAAGATGCCGAAGAGATGATTAAAGTGGCAAAAGAAAATAATGTTCAATTACATGTTGTTCATCAAAACCGCTTTAACAAAGCAACAAAAAAACTTAAAGAGCTTTGCGAAGAAAATGCTTTTGGTAAAAAAAGTATGGGAACAGTAAGGCTTCGTTGGGCCCGCGGACAAGGTTATTATGACCGCGATCCTTGGCGCGGAACTTGGGCGCTGGATGGTGGAGCTTTAACGAATCAGGCAATTCACCACATCGATTTACTTTACTGGTTAATCGGTGAAATTGAGTGTGTCTCTGCCAACTCGAGCACGAGATTGGTCAATGTTGAAGTTGAAGATACTGCCGTAGCCTGGGTGAAATTCAAAGATGGAACACTCGGTGTGATTGAAGCGATGACATCTGTGAGACCTGATGATCTTGAAGCATCAGTGAGTATTTTGGGTGAAAACGGATCGATTATTGTTGAAGGTACCTCTGTCAACAAATTCAGTTACTCATCTTTTACTAAAGAAGATTTAAATCAGTACTCTGAATTTCCGCCAAATGTTTATGGTTTTGGACATGACCATTTCATGAAAACGGTTATTGATGCCGTAAATGGAAAAGCTGCGCCAGTTATTCCGGGTGAAGAAGGGATCAAAGCGGTAAAACTTTTAAATGCGATATACAGCTCGATTGAAACGGGTAAAACCGTTTACCTAAAAGATAATCCTGTTTCGAAAAAATTGGGTGTTTTTAATGAAAAAACATTGCCTATTAAAGCGCTTTACACAACGGAAAAAAAATAATGAGCATTTGCAATCTATGTCAAAATACAATCAACAATAAACAAGTTCAAAAAGGTGTTTATGGCGATCCTGATGTCGATGGATACGAATGTGGACAATGCCATCATTTGTTCATTTATCCTTTGATGGAGGAAAGCGAGGAAGCAAGCTTCTATTCTAAGGAATATCCCATTTTTCTCCATCAGAGAGGCGATGGGAAAAATCAAAGCGCTGAAGTGCATTTCACCATGAACAATGGCGAAGGAAAAAGAAGACGCAAAGAGGTTGAACAGTATTTAAATAAATCTCAGGTCGTTCTTGAGCTCGGTTCTGCGACCGGTTTTTTTCTGGATGAAATAAAAGAATTGGTTAAAGACGTCATCGGTGTTGAGCCTAATATTGATCACAGCAGCTTTGCCAATCAAAAAGAAATCAGAACATATAACAGTTTAGAAGAAATTGCTCCTGAGTCCTGTGATGTTATTTTTTCTTACTATGTTCTTGAACACATCAGAACACCGGAAGGCTTTCTGCGTGCCCTTCTTTCCAAGCTGAAACCTGGTGGAATGTTAATTACTGAAGTTCCCAATGGACATGAAGCCTTATTAAGCATGTATCACAATCAAGCTTACCAGGATTTCTGTTGGCAAAAAGCTCACGTCAGTTATTTTACAAAAGAAACTTTAACCATGCTGAATAAAAAGGTTGGCCTTGAAACTAAAATGATGCCAGTTCAACGTTATGATATCTCGAATCATTTAAACTGGCTTATGAATGGAAAGCCTGGCGGAGCGGGAAAGTTCGCCAACATACTCGATGAAAAATTGAATCAGGAATATCATCGCTGTTTAAAAGAACATTGGCTTTGCGATTCATTGCTGTCAATTTCAGTTAAACATTAGGAATTAAAATGCGCTTGTTTGAAGTCGTTAAAAATTTATATCGCACTCCTTATCCAAAGAGTTCTCGTTATACAAAACTTCGTTTAGATATGAACGAAAATACGCTTGGTCTGCCTGAAGCATTTATTGGTAAAGTTTTAAAGCAAGTGACCGCGGATACATTGATCGGTTATCCGGAAGTTTATACTTTGTACGAAAATCTTTCGAACTTTTTGAAAGTTGATGAAAGCGAGCTCATGCTGACCAATGGCTCTGATTCGGGAATTAGAGCAGTCTTCGAAGTATTCACGAAGCCGGGAGATTACGTTTCATTCTTCATGCCTTCCTTTGTCATGTACGATATTTATTCGAAAATTTTTTCACTGAATATTGTGCCGATGAATTACATGAATGCAGAGAAATTGGATTTTGCTCCTTTGTATCAAAATCTCGACAAAATTAAACTTGTCGTCTTAACCAATCCCAATAGCCCGTTGGGAACAGCCATTAGCGAGCAGGATTTAAAAGAAGTCTTCGCAAAAACCAAAGAAAAAAATATTCCTGTTTTGCTCGATGAAGCTTACTGTGAATTTAATTCCGGTTTTAATTATACAAAATTTCATAGAGAGTTTCCGAACGTCATCACAACAAGAACATTTTCAAAAGCTTTTGGTCTAGCTGGAGTTCGACTTGGTTATTTGATGGCTTCTCCAGAAATGATCAAGACCATTAAGAATGCCGAGCCTTCATTTGACATCAATGCATTTGCGATTTTATTTGCCAATGCACTATTGAAGGAGCCTTACCACGTTTTAGATTACGTAGAAAAGGTGAAAGCTGCGAAAGATTTTTTCCAGGAAGAAATGAATTCTTTATCCATTGAAACAATCCCATCTGCTGCCAATTCGATGATGTTTAAAATTGAAAATGCAGAAACAAGAAAAGCGATTCATTCGGAACTGGAAGCTAAGAATATTTTAATTAAGGAGTCTATTATGTCTCCTTATGAAAACTATATGCGTTTGAGTTTTGGAACTCTGGAGCAGGTAAAGACGGTTGTAAGTGTAATTAAAAAATACGTCTTGAGGTAGTTATGCAAAATAATAAAAAAGTAACCATTATTGGTGGTGCCGGGTTTATCGGCCGAAGTACAACAGATGAGCTTTTAAAGGCCGGCTATAAAGTCACAGTAATGGACGTTAATAAAATTGAGCGCACTGATGTTGAATTTATCGAAGGAAATATTCTCGATAAGCAAAAACTTTTAGAAGCTACAAAAGGCGCCGATTACGTCTACCATTACGCAGGCTGGGCAGATATGGCCCTCAGTAAAGAACATCCGTTTGAAGTTATCCAGGCTAATGTAATGGGCACTACGAATGTTCTTGAAGCTTGTGTGCAAAACAAAGTTGGAAAATTTATCTACGCTTCTTCAATGTATGTTTTTTCTAAAGCAGGCAGCTTTTATAAAACCAGCAAGCAGTGTTGCGAATTGATCATTGAAGAATATTCAAAAACCTATAATCTCAATTTTTGTATTCTTCGCTATGGATCTCTTTATGGCCCAGGGGCCACACATGGAAATGGTCTTTACGAATTAATTTCTCAAGCTGTGAACAACGGCAAAATTAAATACTGGGGAACAGGACGTGAAATTCGTCAATACATACACGTCCTGGATGCTGCTCGCGGTGCAGTGGCTGTCCTTGGAAAAGAATACGATAACGCTTATGTTTCTTTAACAGGTCTTGAAGATATTAAACTTTCTGATTTACTCCAAATGATCAAAGAAATTTTTGATCATCGAATTGAAGTTTCCTGTACTGAAAATCCAATGGAAGAAAGCCATTATATTGTGACACCTTTCAATTTTATGCCGAAGACAGGTCAGAAATTAGTTTTCAATTCTTATAAGGATTTGGGCCAAGGAATTTTAGAGTGCATTCAGGAAATTTACCTGCAGAAACAAAAAAAGAATGAAACTTAAGTACGATTTACCGATTTTATTGAAGGAGCTGGAAGCTTGTTCAAACCTGGCTATTACAAAAAATGGCAGCTTTTCTTTAATAATCAGCGGCGGACGTACTCCTTTAGAAATTTGTCAAAATTTAAATTTGATCCACAGTGATTTTAAAAAATGGTTTGTCGTTTTAAGCGACGAGCGACTGGGAAAGGAAAATGATTTCAAATCCAACGAGAGAGAAATTTATCCTTATTTCTCCTCACTGGGCGCCAATGTTCTGTCTTTGACAGATCAAAAAAGTGTAATTGAAAAAATGAACATTGACCTCGCTATTTTAGGCGCAGGTGAAGATGGACATGTCGCAAGTTTGTTTCCTTTGAATTTAGAAAACGACCTCGCCAATAACCATAAGATTTATGAAATCCATAATTCACCTAAAGAGCCCCCAAAGAGAATAACTTTGAGTTATGATTTTTTATTGCACTCAAGAACGATATGGCTCCTTATCTTAGGCCAAGGTAAAAAACACCTTTTGGACGAATTACAAAACACGAGCTTGCCATTTGTTCACTTGTTAAAAAACAAAAATATTAAACTCTATAGTGATTGTTGGAATTAGAATGAAAATTGCAGTTACATCTCCATCCTTCTCTCAAAATCCTCATCTCGTCAATTTGCTCGAAAGAACAATTTCAGCGGAGTTTTTAATCAATCAGAAAGGCAAAAGATTTAATGACAATGAATTGATTGATTACCTGGCTGAATGCGATGCTGTCATTGTCGGGCTGGAAAAGCTTTCTGCGTCTGTGTTGCAAAAACTGCCAAAGTTAAAATTCATCGCAAAATATGGTGTAGGTCTCGATAATATTGACCTGGATTATTGCAAGCAACACGACATTAAAATTGGTTGGAGCGGAGGCGTGAATAGACTTTCTGTAGCCGAGATGGTCTTGGGGTTTATGTTGAGTCTTTCGCGCAATTTGTATTCTACAAATTTGCTGATTAGAAAAGGCGAGTGGAAAAAAAATGGAGGATTTGAGCTTTCCGGAAAGAAAGTAGGTATTATTGGTTTCGGCCATATCGGAAAAGAAGTGGCTCGATTGTTGGCGCCTTTTCGATGCGACTTAATGATTTATGATGTTCAGAATAAAACGGATGAGATTTCACAAGCTGGAGGCCACGCTGTTAGTCTGGAAGAGCTTTTTAAAAAATCAGATTTGATTACAATCCATATCCCTTTTAACGGTAACAATACAAATTTTATTAATTACGAAAAGTTGTCTTGTTGTAAGAGACAGCCGATTTTAATCAATACTTCGCGCGGTGGAATTGTGAATGAGTCTGATTTGCTGAAAGCTTTAAATGAAAATTTAATTTCTTTTTATGCCGCCGATGTTTTTGAAGTTGAGCCTTGTCCGAACAAGGAATTATTACATCACGAAAGAGTGTTTGCCACTCCTCATATCGGTGGAAATTCCAAAGAAGCAGTTATTCTTATGGGAGAATCTGCTATCAGAAATTTAAGTGAGATTATTAAATAATGGCTGGCTATATTCTTTTTGATTTTGACGGCGTTATTCATAATAGTTTGCAAGCAAAAGGCGAAGCTTTTGTCGAACTTCTTAACACCAATGATTCTGAACTCAAATCTAAAGTCTACGATTATCACCTTGCCAATGGTGGAATGAACAGAATAATTAAAATTAAGAATATATATGAGCAATTTTTAAATATCAGTTTATCTGATCAGGAACTGCAAGATTTACTTTTAAAATTTGAGAAATTAGTTCAGGCTAAATTGCTTGACTCACCTTTGATGGAAGGAGTTGAAGATTTTATCAAAACTCTTCACGAGCGGAACAAAATTCTTATGATTGTTTCAGCAGCTCCGAAGGCGGAAATTGAAGCTATTTTGGAAAAATACGATCTGAAGAAATACTTTGTCAAAATTTGCGGCGGGCCAACTTCTAAATCGGAACACATGAAGGATATTCTTTTGAATTATTCAGCGGAACCGAAAGATTATATATTTTTTGGTGATTCCAATACAGACAAGAAAGCCGCCGACGAATTCAATATTCCATTTGTGGCCATCAATTGGAGTGGCAGTATTCTTGATAAAACCGTTCCAAGATTTGAAAACTTCACGAACATTAAAATCTAATAACCCAAAATTTCTGAAATCGGTCGTGGATCATTTTTGAAATAGACTGCCCTTATCTCCAGGGCAAGCTTTGTCAATTCTTCAGGAAACTGATTTCGAAATTCTTTTAATTTATTGACAGCACTTTCCAATTCTTCAGGACTGGTCACGAAAGCCCAAAGTTTATTTTGATACTTCGCGGGCGGAATGAATTGATTTGCCTTTTCTTTTGCTCCAAAGATAATTGCCTGGCGACCAAGAGCGATTGCCTCGAAGGTAAGCCCACTGTCAGTGACAAAAATAACGGAGTTTTTCACGATTAAATTTTCCTGAGTTTCATTGGTCGCTTCATGCCAGTTTTTTTGAACTGGAATCAACTCATTCTTTAAAGCGGGATGCTTTTTAAAAATCAACTGAGCTTTTGTGAAAGAACTTTTTTTCAGTAGTTCAAAAGCTACTTTATTTTTATCTGGATAAACCGAAAGAAAGACGGGATAAGATTTTTCATTCTGCAATGGAGGAATGTTATTTTTATATTTCTCCAGGTAGCTATACCTTAAACCCTTGCCGAGTTTATAGCGATTTCTGATCGGGCTGTCCTCTGGCGGATCCTGCATGATGAAAATGGAATCCGGTATTAAATTATGTTCAATTTCAAACCGACCGGGAAATAGATTTGTTTCACGGGGAGTGACCAGAAAGAATTGAATCGCGGCAATTTCAACATCGGGCTGTTTTTCACGAACGGCTCTAATAATACATTTATCAATGGACTGATTTTCATACCAAAGAATTAATTTTTGTAATTTATTTTCTGAAAGATAATTACGGACAGCCAAGTAATAGAGAAATTTATTTGCTTCAGAAGTTTTTAATGAAGTGATTAGAGATTTATTGTAAATGCTGTCCAGTTTGTTTTTTGAAAAGAATCTTAATGTTTTAAGGCCGAGATAAAAATGAGCGAAATTGATATAAACGAGAAAGAAAATGTCCCTGCGGAAAACATATTCGTAAGGATTGATAAAATTCGGATTGGATTTTTTTATTTCTTTAAAAGCCTTTGCTGCCCGGAAAGGATTTCGGGGAAAAAGATGCAGTTTCGGTAGATAACTGTAATTTATATTTTTTTTCAGAAACTCCGATTGAAGACCCGGCATATAAAGTTCATCGAATAAAGACTGTTCTTTTCTTTCGAAATTAAAAAAACTGATAATAAGGGGTTCGCCGGAATTTTTTGATTGTTTTTTGGGGACTATAAGAATCAGCAGAATTTCAATAATCAAGGTTTTAAAAGAATGCAGAAGGAAATAAAAAAAAGTTTTACAAAAATCCGGAAGAGTTACTTTTTGAAATTCGTTTAGTAAGTAAAAATTTAAAAAAGGAGAGATGAAAGGATTTTTTGAAACAACCGGGTTACAAAGTCCTGCTGTCTGAGCGTAGGCTTCATATTGTCTGTCTTCCAGATAACTTTGAATATCTTTTAAGATGACTTTCGGGTCAGTGTTGTATTCGTCAAATAATGAGCTCATTTTTTTTATCCCGCCAATGAGGTCAGGGTTTTCTCAATTTCTTCATCGACAGTTATTTTCGGAAAAAAACCAAGCGATCTTAATTTTCCGGTACTGTAAGTAAAAGAGGCAGGCATTGAAACGGCTGTTTCCTTTTTTGTTGTCAGCTCTGGTGTGTAACCGAATTTTTTGTGGCAGATATGTTGAATTTTTTCTGCCAGTTCAAGAATTGAGATGGTTTGTTCTGAGCCCAGATTAAAAACAGGATTTAAATCATAATTCACTTGAGCTTTGTTTAGTAAAAAATCGACTGCCTGTCCGACACATGTGACGGCTATGAAATCTCTTTTTTGACAACCGGAAGAATTGAGAGTCAGTGATTTGTTTTTTACGGCTTGACTGCAAAGATCATTGGCAACCAGGGTCCATGCTTCTTTTGAATTGGTTACGGGGTAACCCATCGCATTGGATAATCTGATAATTGCCCCGTCGATTTTATTTTCCCCAATTTTTTGCAGGAGAAATTTTTCTGTTTCAAGATGAGTTTTGGCATAGACGGAAACAGGATCAGGTCTTGTATTTTCGGTGATGATCCCTTCAACCTTTGGCCCGTATACATGAAAGGTGGAGAGATAAATAAATTGTTTAACATGGGCCTCGATGGCAGTTTCTAAAAAAGTTCCTGCTAGTTCCGTATTTATTTTATGAGCGTAAGCGGAATTCTGTTCACATTCTTGACTGCTTAAAGAAACGAGATGAACGACGGCATCGATTCCTTTGAGACACTGGCTAAAACTTTCGGGCTTCGCCATGTCGAATTCTCTGGTTTCAAGATTTTTGAGGTCCTCAATGTGAGAGAAAATTTCCGGATGTCTTGAACCAAGAACGCAGTGATATCCATTCTGGTGCAACTCTCTGGAGACAATTCCACCGAGATATCCGCTCGCGCCCGTAATGAAGACTTTTTTCTTCATGCGGAGGCCTTTTTCAAAAACTGAACTCCAAGTATGAGAATCGCCAGATAAGTTTTAACTCTGAACGGATTTTTAACCAGAGATTTTTGAAAATAGCTGATTGCTTCGGTGAAATTATTCTGTCGCGCCAGTTGTCTGGCGGCGCCGTAATACATATTGGCGTAGCTGAGTTTTTTAATAATATAGGCCACTACTGGATTTTTAATATCGCTGATATGAGATTCGACAACTGCAATCGCAGAATTTAAATGTCTAATGGCAGCACCGCTATTGTTGGCTGCATGTTTCAAGTGACCACCAAGAACTATTCCCATGAATTTTGTTTTGCATCCTTGTTTTACCAATCTTATCCATAGATCATAATCTTCCGAAGTGTTTAAGTTTTTATCTTCGCGGAAGAGTCCTGCTTTTAGAAGCTGATCTTTTTTTACGGTTACGGCAGAAGTCGAGAAGCAATTTCCATTTAAGATGAGCTGAGGCAGAGTTGCTCGATGTTGAGGGCCGTGGTGCCAGGTGGCTATGACCTTGTCATTTTCGATGAGAGATTCGCCATTGCATACAAGATCACATCCTGTTTCTTCCATGATTGCTAGAGCAGTTTTGAGCTTCTCAGGAAACCAAAAATCATCGGAGTCAAGAAAGGCGACATATCTGCCCCGACCAAGCTTGATACCCTGATTGCGTGATGCCGCAATTGAACCGTTGTTATGAAAGTTTAAAAGTTTGATCCGCTCATCGGAGAAAGAAGTCACAATTTCAATAGTGTTGTCTTCAGAAAAGTTATTAACAACTATCGCCTCCCAGTCGGTAAAAGTTTGAGAAATAACTGAGGAGAGCGCTTTTTTTAAAAATTGAGCGTGATTATAAGTTGGAATAACGACCGTGACAGCTGGATGAGAGTGAGAATTTTCAAATTGCTCAGGCATTTTTATCCTTTTTTACATAGAGAGCTTAATGATAATTTCAAAAGTTTCATTCTTAAATAGTAATTTCCAATTACCAAATAATATCTTATAAAATTAAGGTTAATAAATTTCATTTTTCCAGGATTCAATATGAAAGTAGTGCTCTTGTGCGGCGGATTAGGGACTCGTTTGAGTGAAGAAACTCACCTCGTGCCAAAACCGATGGTGAGAATTGGTGAAAGCCCAATTTTACTTCACATCATGAATATATATGGGAAATACAATTATAACGACTTTGTATTAGCCCTCGGCTTTAAAGCTGAAGTAATAAAAGAATTTTTTCTTAACTTCTATGCTTTAAATAATGACCTTAGAATTGATCTTCAGACAGGCTCTGTGGAATATCTTAAAGAATCCCACAAAAGCTGGAAGATTGATCTCATAGATACTGGATTAAATACTCTAACGGGTGGAAGAGTTGCTCGTTTAAAAGATCATATAGGTAATTCAACTTTCATGCTCACATATGGCGACGGTCTGTCTGATGTAAACATTGAAGAACTCGTCAAGTTTCATAAATCTCATGGTAAAATTGCAACATTTACTTGTGTAAGACCTCCTTCAAGATTTGGGGTAATTGAATTTGAAGGAAATCAAGTCACTTCCTTTAAAGAAAAACCTCAAACGCAAGATGGCTGGATAAACGGTGGTTTTTTTGTTTTTGAGCCTGAAGTTTTTAATTACATCGAAGAAGGTGACGAGACAATTTTAGAAAGAAGACCTCTTGAAAAACTTGCTGAAGAAGGACAACTAATGGCTTTTAAACATGAAGGATTTTGGCAATGCATGGATACTTTAAGAGATAAGCAATATTTGAATAAAATCTGGAATGATAACCAGGCACCATGGGTTAAATAATGTATTTTAAAAATAAATTCAAAGATAAAAAAGTAGTTGTTATTGGTCATACTGGATTCAAAGGATCATGGTTAACTGCTTGGCTTAAGCTATTGGGAGCTAACGTTGCAGGCTTTTCAAATGAAATTCCGACGAAACCATCGCATTTTGAATTGGCCCATCTTTCTGAAGAAATTCTAGACGTAAGAGGCGATATAACTAATTACTCTGAGCTTTTCTCTTTTTTGAATAGCTTTAAACCTGAAATTATTTTTCATCTTGGTGCAAACGCTATCGTAAGCGATTGTTTGGAGCATCCACAACAGGCTTTTATTACGAATGCAATTGGAACAGTGAATGTACTCGAATCCATTCGACATCTTCCATCAGTTCAATCGGTCGTAATTGTCACTAGTGATAAATGCTATGAGAACGTAGAGTGGGAATTTGGTTATCGGGAAAACGATAGGCTCGGAGGTAAGGATCCTTACAGTGCCTCAAAAGCTTGCGCTGAAATTGCCTTTTCTTCGTATTTTCGTTCTTATCTTCATCAAATTCCTAATTTAAAAATTGCTACTGCTCGAGCTGGAAATGTTATTGGAGGCGGGGACTGGGCAAAAAGCAGAATCATTCCAGATTGCATCCGTTCATGGACCAAAAATGAATCTGTGGATATAAGAAATCCAGAAGCAACGAGACCATGGCAACACGTTTTAGAACCGTTAAGTGGTTATCTCCATTTGGCAATGATGCTTCTTGAAAATGATTGTACGTTCAATGGGGAATCTTTCAATTTTGGTCCAAAGGCGGAAGTTAATAAAGAAGTTTCTGCCCTTATAGATGAAATGAAAAAACATTGGAAAAACGTAAATTATACAGTTGATCGTAATCATGTCCTCAATAAAAAAGAAGCTTCACTTTTGAAACTTTGCTGCGATAAAGCTTTGAGCACGTTGAGTTGGTCAGCCACTCTCAATTTTGAAGAAACAGTAGAGATGACAGCGTCTTGGTATAAGAATTGGAATGAAAAACCTGCAACAGTTAAGGACTTTACTTCAATGCAAATAAAACACTTTGAGGAATTGGCTACAAAGAGAGGAATTATTTGGGCCCAGAAATAATTGAAGGTGTAGAGGTTTATCAATTAAAAAATTTCAAAGATGAAAGAGGAGCTGTGATGCATATGTTGCGCGCAGATCAGCCTCATTTTCTGGAAATTAAAGAAGTATATTTTTCAAAAGTCTTTCACAATGTTGTAAAAGGCTGGAAAAAACATAAAGAAATTTTTCAAAGTATGGTTGTACCAGAGGGGATGATTAGGCTTGTTATTTATGATGACCGTGTCGGTTCTTCTACAAAAGGAATAATCAAGACTATTGATTTCGGCGAAGAAAATTATGTACTCGTTAGATTGCCCCCTGGTGTTTGGTACAGTTTTAAAGGGCTTACCGAGGGGCATGCTTTGATTGCAAATTGTATTACTGCCCCTCATGATCCTTCTGAGAGTGAAGTTTTAGAGCTTGCTTCAAACCGCATACCTTATAAATGGAATTAACTTCCAATGTTTGCCTTTAAAAAAAATATCAATTATTCCATTCTTCCTTGTTTTGCTTTTCCAGTTCTCGGAATTTTTTGGCCTGCTTATTTGGTAGCATTAATTCATGTCACTCTACAGCCAATTAAGAATTTTTTAAAGTCGGAATATAAATGCATTGTGCCCGTGTGTATTTTTATTTTCTTTAAGTTTATTCAATCTCCAACTTTCAACACTTTTCTTTTCTTTAAAACTTTTATTGGTTTTTATTTTTTTTATTTTTATTTTCGTTACTTTAACAGAGCCAATCTGGAAAAAATTATTATTGCATTTACTTCATTTTATATTTTCATTGAATGGGTTTATAAAATTGCCATTAATAAAGAACAGTTCGCTAGACGCGTATGGGCCATCGCTTATCCTCGCCCCGTGGGATTGGCAGAAAATGCAACTATAATGTCCACGATATTGATTGTTTATTTGTTAATTTTTTCTAAAAAACTAGACATAAAATGGAGTCGCTATTTAGTTTTTGATGTTTTAGTTTCTTGTTCAGGAATGGGTTTTGTGGGCCTAATTTATTTTTATTTTAGGACAAGAATAAAATGGATTTTGAACAACAAGTTAAAAACCATAATTATATTTTCTTCTCTGATTTCTTTTTATTTTGTAATGTTCAATTATGTCTTGCCTGAAGTTTATTCAGGTAATCCACTCTATAAAATTTCACCTCAGTATATTTTTTTCTTAATTACAAATAAAATCGAATTAGTTTTTAAATCAACTTCAAAATTAAGTAATGCATCTCTTTTAATGTTTGGGTTTCCATGGAATGGAAAATTTCAATATGTAGGTAGTGATTTTGGTTGGTTGGATATTTTTTTAATGTCTGGATTAGTAGGATTGGGAATAAACATTTTCCTAATCAATAAATTAATACAAAACAGCTGGATAAAGTTTTTCTTAATCTTATCTATATTTCACTATGGTGCAATTTGGTGGCCCGCGGGACAAATTTTTTTAGGTTACGCTTTTGGACATAAAGAAGAAGCAGATCATCAATTAGACAAAATTTTGTCATAAAGAATTTCAAACTTTTTTACAATCGAAGGCCACAGATAATTTTCTGATACGTGTTCTTTCAAGTTTTTTCCAAGTAATTTTAAATTTTCTCTGTCATTCATCGCCTTATTTAATCCATCACAGATACTTTCGACAGTGGCTTTTGTAATGATCGCAGAGTTGATATTTTCAAGGTAATTTAAACCACACTGATCTGTAATCAAAGCTGGAAGACCGACGACTCCCGCTTCAAGAACAACTATAGACATGGCTTCCTGCCGGGAGGGTATTGCCATTAATAGTGCCGCGTGAAGTGCTTGTGATTTGGTTTCACCAGAAACGTGACCAATAAAATGCACACGAGAATCAATTTGATATTGAGATACAAGTCTCTTCAATAAAGGAAATAGCCCTTCATCTGGTCCAGCGATCACAAGGTCGATATCTGGAAAATTATTTTTAATTTTGCCAAATGCTTCTACTAATAGATCAGGTCCCTTGATTAAGTTAAGCCTTCCGATAAACAGAATAAATGGTGAAGAGCCGATTCCAAACTTTTCTCTGAACAACTGATCGTTTTGAAACTGGAACGATGTTTGATCAATTCCATTTGGAATCCAGACAATCTTATTTTCTGAAACACCGTACGAAGCATAGTGAGCTATCTCATCTTTCGCAATCACAATATGGGCATTTGCATTTTGGATAATTTTTTTTCCGATTATTGCGTTGTAAATTTTTTTCAATAATTTTGAACGTCCGAAAAGAGGTAAAGCCCCCGCAGGACAGACAACATATTTTTTCTTATGCTTTCTAATATAATAATAGGCAACAGCATTTAAGATCGTCCAATGTCCCATTAGATGAATTATGTCTGATTCGTTTATCAATTGAGAAGTTTTAAAAAAATTTAATCGAGGTATGTAAAATCTTTTAACAAGACACGGTAGGGCTACAATCTTCACATTATTTAATTCACTTTTGCGTGCATCAGTGATTCCTAAATCCAGGGTGAGAATAGTACATTGGTGGCCATTGTTAGCAAGTGCTCGTGACATCTGCACCGTACGTTCAGCAGTACCACCTCCGCGAATAGGATCAATGCTCATATTTATATTAAGAATTTTCACATATCTCCTTTAAGGCTCCTAGAAATCCGTAAGAAAATCTAAATCCAGACGAAAGTAATTTTTGTGATGAATAGCGAACATCACTTCTATTTGCAGTTCCATTTTTAATTATCCGAATAAAATATGGAATTCTCCATGAAAGATGGGGGAGGGGCTTGATATTTTTTAATTGTTCGCCATTTTTTATGGCTTTGCAGATAGCAATACAGCCCGCTAGCGTATTAAGTTTTTCTTCATCACAGGAAACAATAAAGCAATCAGGAGAGCGTGTAAGTGCATGATCAAGAAAATACAACGCCGCTGCTGCAACATCCTCAGCGTGAACAATGTGAGCATTCTCGCCACCCTTAAGAAAAACTTTTAAGCTGTTTTGGTTAAGGATGGCATTTCTATTTTTATCAATCACGTTAGTAGGTCTTAAAATTACAACTGATGCATTCCCTGTGTAATTCCGAACGATTCTTTCGGATTCGAGTTTCGTTTTTTCATACAAATTCATTGGGGCGCAAGGAGTACTTTCATCGGCAAAACTACCGTTGATTTTTCCTATTACTCCTACGGAACTCATGTGGCAGATGTAGTTGACTTGATTTTTTTGTGCAGATTCAATCAAAAGTTTTGTTCCTAAAATATTCGTTGATTCCATCTTAGACTCATCAATAAGTTCTGCTGCACAATGGAATAACGCTTCGGCTGAGCTCGTTAATTTATTAAGTGAGTTTTGGTCGGTTAGATCACCTATTATCAGTTCAACATCATTGCAATTAAAACTTGCATTACGAGTCAATATTCGGACGCGATAGCCCTTTTTCAATAGAAGTGCGACAATTCGTTTTCCAACCATTCCGCTAGCACCTGTGACCGCTGCGAGTGGGGCCATCTCTATCTCCGTCATATTTGTAGTTTTAAGAACAATCTATGTTAACTTCACAGACCACAAAAAGCTTTAAAAAATAATTATATCATGACCGTGCATTGATAAATCCTACTTGAGAAAGTAAACTCATCACATTGAAAATTTGGTTCGGAGAAGAATATGGCAAAGAGCAAAAAAGTCTTAATTTTAGGCGCAAGCGGTATGCTTGGACATGTGCTTTTCTCTGAATTGCAAAAAGATCACAATGTTTTTGGTACAGTGAGATCAAATGCCAACTTGCCATTTAAGGATGATCGCGGATTGATCAATAATGTGAATATTGAGGATCTGGACAATCTTGAAAATATCATCAAAATTCTTACTCCAGACATTGTCATCAATTGTGTTGGCATTATTAAGCAGCTTCAGGAAAGTAAAAATAAAATTGTTTCAATTGAGATCAACTCTCTTTTCCCTCATAAGCTCTCAGAGATTTGTGAAAAATACAAAGCAAGAGTTATCCATTTCAGTACAGATTGCGTCTTTTCCGGAAATAAAGGCAATTACACAGAAGAAGATTTAGCTGATGCTAGAGATACTTATGGTTTAACGAAATACATGGGGGAAATCGATTATCCCCATACACTTACTTTGAGAACTTCAATCATCGGCCATGAACTAAACTCTTCAGTGAGTCTTTTGGATTGGTTTCTTTCCCAAGACAAAGCATGCAACGGTTTCACACATGCTATATTCTCTGGCTTTCCAACAATAACAGTTGCTCGTTTCCTTAATAAGTTTGTCATTCCGAATGATGACTTAAGTGGCGTCTATAATTTTTCTTCTGAGCCAATCTCTAAATTTGATTTGCTCATGAAAATTAAAAAACAATATCAAAAAAATATTCAAATTAATGGAAGTGATAAATTAAAAATTGATCGCAGCCTTGATTCGTCTAAATTGAAAGAAAAAATTAATTTTAAAAGTCAGAACTGGGATGAAATGATCGCAGAGATGCATACTCATTTTAAGTCTAGTCCGTATTATTCAAGAAAAAGATTTTAGGAAAATTTATGATGTTATTTGAAAATAAAGTTGTTGTCATTACAGGTGGTACAGGTTCCTTGGGAAAAGTTCTGACTAAGAGAATTCTCACAGGATCACACGGAACGCCTAAAAAGATTATCATTTTCTCAAGAGATGAAGCTAAACAACATGAGATGCGTCTTGAGTATCTTCAAAGAAGAGCTGCTACAGATGAAGTCATCTTTAAAAATTTCCAAGAAATTCTCGAATTTCGTATCGGTGATGTTAGAGATTACTCATCGGTCGTTTCAGTTCTGAAGCATGCAGATATAGTCATTAATGCTGCGGCGTTAAAGCAAGTTCCATCTTGTGAATATTTTCCATATGAAGCTGTGAGAACAAATATTGAAGGAGCAGAGAACATTGTTCGAGCTATCAGAGAGCATAGCTTGAAAGTTGATACTGTTGTTGGTGTTTCAACAGATAAAGCCTGCAAGCCAGTCAACGTTATGGGAATGACGAAATCAGTTCAAGAGAAAGTTTTTATTGCTGCAAATATCACATGTCCTGAAACCAGATTTATTTGTGTTCGTTATGGAAACGTTTTAGCGAGTCGTGGTTCTGTGATTCCTCTTTTTCACGAGCAAATTAAAAATGGCGGACCATTGACAATTACAACGAAAGATATGACCCGCTTTTTATTACCTTTGAATAGGGCCGTTGACACAATTTTCAATGCTTTGGAAAGAGCTCTTCCTGGTGAAACCTTTGTTCCGAAAGTTCCTGCTTGCAATATGGTTACACTAGCACAAGCTCTGATCGGTGAAAGAAAAATTGAAATTGTATATACGGGAATCAGACCAGGCGAAAAAATTGATGAGATTATGCTCTCAGATGAAGAAGCTCCAAGAGCTTACCAGTCAGGCGAATATTATGCGATTCAACCTATGCTTCCTGAACTCGTAAAAGAGTTCAAAAAAGGTCCATTAACTAAAGAGTATTCTTCTGGGGATATTCTGATGAACCTAAAAGAAACTACATCTTATTTAAAAGAGCATAGCCTGCTTCTTGAACAAAACTTTGTAGAGGACGGGGAGTTTCTAAGATAATGACTGCTAAAAAAATAAAAGTATTGACGATAGTTGGAACCAGACCGGAAATTATTAAGCTCAGCTTAGTCATGGCAGAGCTCGAAAAACATGTTGAACACATTCTCGTTCACACTGGTCAAAACTTTGATTATGAATTGAATGAAATCTTTTTTCACGATTTGGGGATTAAAAAACCTGATCACTTCCTTAATGCTGTCGGCACGAACGCCGCAGAGACAATTGGTAATGTAATCACAAAAATCGATCCGATTCTCGAAAGCGAAAAGCCGGATGCAGTGCTATTATATGGTGATACCAACTCATGTATTTCAGTAATTGCTGCCAAGAGAAGAAAAATTCCTATCTTCCACATGGAAGCAGGAAATAGATGCTTTGATCAAAGAGTTCCAGAAGAAATTAATCGCAAAATCGTAGACCATCTTTCAGATATCAATATGGTTCATTCTGAACATGCGAGACGATACTTAATTGATGAAGGTATAAGGCCTGAAACAATTATTAAATCTGGCAGTCCGATGCGTGAAGTACTTGAACATTATAAAGCCAGGGTTGAATCATCCGATGTTCTTATACGCTTGGGCTTGAAAGAAAAAGATTTCTTCGTAGTAAGTACGCATCGTGAAGAGAATGTTGATTCAGAGGAGAATTTCAAAAATTTGTTGGACACCCTGGATGAACTGACAAAAATCTTTAAGAAAAAGATTATTGTTTCTACGCATCCTCGCACAAAGAAAAAACTTGAGGCGATGAATTACGAATCGAAAAATTCTCTTATCTCATTCATGAAACCACTGGGATTTTTTGATTATATTAAGCTTCAGCAAAAAGCATTCTGTACTTTGTCAGACAGTGGAACCATCACTGAAGAATCATCTATTCTACATTTTCCAGCTATAATGATACGTCAGGCTCATGAAAGACCCGAAGGAATGGATCGAGCTTCCGTTGTCATGAGTGATTTGTATTCTGCAAGCGTTATCAGGTCTGTTGAACTCGTAACTTCACAAAAAATGCCAATGATGGACATTCCTGACTACGATTCAAGTGATGTTTCTAAGAAAGTCGTACGAATTATTTACAGCTATACTGATTATGTAAATCGTACAGTCTGGAAGAAGTAATTGAATGAAACTTCTGATCGTCACTCAGTACTTCTGGCCGGAAAATTTTCGTATTAATGATCTTTGCGAAGCTTTAATTGAAAGAGGTCACGAAGTAACAGTGTATACTGGTCTTCCCAATTATCCAGAAGGAACTTTTTTCAAGGGTTATAGCTTTAAAGGCCCTTACACTGAATATAAAGGAAAGATAAAAGTCATCAGAAGTCCTCTAATACCTAGAGGGAAGAATAAAAGCTTAAAGCTTGCGCTAAATTTTTTGTCTTTTTTCCTATTTTCTTCCTTGTTGGCTCCTTTCAAAGTTCGTGGAAAATTCGATAAAATTTTTGTCTATGAACCTTCTCCGATCACAGTGGCAATTCCAGGAATTGTCTTAAAGTATCTCAAGCGTGCTCCGATGTTTTTCTGGGTCACAGATTTGTGGCCAGAAAGCCTGGAAGCCACAGGTGTTATCAAAAATAAAACGATATTAAACGCTGTCGCTGTTATGGTCCGCTGTCTGTATAAACATTCCGATAGAATTTTAGTTACCTCCAAAGGCTTTATTCCCAGAGTGAAAGCGCTTGGTGGAACAGATCAACAAATCATCTATTTTCCTCAATGGGCGGAATCACTATTTTCCAATTCTCAGATTGATTATGAGGATAAGAACATGCCTGAACAAGGATTCAAAATAATGTTCGCCGGAAATATCGGCAGTTCTCAAGATTTTGAAACCATTGTAGAGTCTGCAAAAATCTTGAAAGAAAATACTCATATCCATTTCGTCATTTTGGGCGATGGTCTAATGAAATCATGGGCCGAGAAAGAAGTGAAAGCTCATCAGTTGATTAACTTTCATTTTCTGGGACGAAAACCTGTTGAGACGATGCCTTATTATTTTAATAAAGCTGATGTGATGTTGATGAGCTTAACTGATACTGATCTGTTTTCAATTACAGTCCCATCCAAGCTCCAATCTTATTTAGCAGCGGGAAAACCAGTTCTGGCTTCAATGAATGGCGAGGGCGCAGAGATCGTAAAAAAAGCCAATGCAGGATACACTTGCCCTGCGGGAAAACCCCAGTTACTAGCCGAAGCAATTTTAGAAATGTCTCAACTTTCGAAAGATGAATTGGGTAGCTTGGGTAAAAATGCGTATCAATGCTATCAAACACAGTTTGAACGCGAAAAATTAATATCTCAACTCGAAGAAGAATTTAAGAAAGTACTATAATGAATGTTTTTATTACTGGTGCCGATGGTTTCGTCGGTAGACATTTACAGAAGATTTTGAAAGAAAAAAATATTTCCTTCATTGCTGGCAACCGCGCTCTTTATGGTGACATAAGCACGCAAAAAAATTGGCATAAATTTCTGATTGATTGCGAAGCTGTTGTACATTTGGCTGCTCGAGTTCACGTAATGAATGAAACTGAAGACGATCCCTTGATTGCTTTCAGAAACTATAATGTTAAAGCAACCACTGAACTAGCAAAGGCTGCGAAGTCTGCTGGTGTGAAACGCTTTATATTTATTAGCTCAGTAAAAGTGAACGGAGAAGAAACTTACGAGAAACCATTTACATCCATAGATAATCCATCACCTCAGGATCCTTATGGGATTTCAAAAGCCGAAGCAGAGAGTGAATTAATGAAGCTTCATGAAGCGAATGTTTTTGAAGTCGTTATAATAAGACCGCCTCTGATTTACGGGCCCGGAGTAAAGGCTAATTTTCATAATTTGATGAAGCTTGTGAGTAAAAACCTTCCACTTCCATTCGGTGCAGTCTCGAATAAACGGAGTCTGGTTTCTGTCTACAACCTTGCGGATCTGATAACAACTTGCCTCAGTCATCCCTTAGCTGGCGGAAAAATTTTTCTCGTGTCAGATGACGAAGACCTTTCATTAACAGAGCTTATAAAAAAAATGGCCAATGTTCAGCATAAGAACGCCAGGTTATTGTCCATTCCAGTTTCATTGATGAAGTTAAGTGCGGGATTAATTGGCAAGAAAGCCTACGCAGACAGATTGTTTGGAAATTTACAGGTAGATATCAGCGAAACGAAAAAAATACTTGGGTGGAAGCCACCTTATTCTTTCGAAAAAACATTCGACGATTAATGAGAAACATCTTTTCTTGCTATAACCTTGTAAGCAGTCAAAAAAAGAATTTTTAAATCAAACCAGAAATTGCGACGATCTAGATATTCTTTATCAAGTTTAACCTTCTCAGGTATGGCAATTTCATCTCTGCCATTGATCTGGGCCCAACCCGTCACACCTGGCGTAAGAGAATGAACTCCACATTCAGTCCGCAGAGCTTTTAAATCATCTTGGTTAAACAGGGCTGGGCGAGGACCAACCAGGTTCATATCGCCAACCAAAACAGACCAGATTTGCGGAAGTTCATCAAGGCTGGTTTTTCTCAAAAACGAGCCCACTGGGGTAATGTAACTTTCTGCTTTACCACTCGATGTTAAAAGGTGAGTAGCGACTTGAGGCGTATCAATTTTCATTGTCCTGAACTTCGGCATGAGGAAGATCTCATTATTTTTACCGATCCTCTTTGACCAATGAATAGCTGGCCCTTTGCTTGTCAGTCGAATCGCAATAATTATTAACAAAATAGGTAAGCCAAAAATAAGCAAAAGAACTATAGAGCAAAGAATGTTGAAGACGCGCGTTGCCATTATAAATACTCAACAAATTTTAATACGATTTTCATTCCAAATTATTACATAATTATCCAATAAATTGTATGATTGTTTACCTAAAATTACTCTGGAGTAAATGTGATTCAGACCTTTCGAAATCCGCGTATTATTTTTGCCTTCCTTTATGACGTTGTGATTGCCGGTCTTTCTTTTTGGTCAGCTCTGGGACTGAGGTATGAAACTTTTAATTACCATGCCTATCCAATTGTTAGCCTGGATAAATTCTTTCTTATTTCATTGGCACTTATGGTTTCAAGTTTTATTGCTAACGGTCTGTATCAAGGTGTTTGGCGTTTCAGCAGTACGTACGACTTGATCAGAGTCGTGAAGGCTAGTTTTTTCGGTGTTATTCTTTCAGCCTTCGCTTGCTTTTTTATTAACAGAATGGAAGGCGTTCCTCGCTCCATGTTTCCTATTCAGTTTTTACTTCTCGTTGTCGCTTTAGGGGGAGGACGATTTATTTATCGTTTTTTAAAAGACCAAACAGCGTTGCGTGAAAGATTAGGTGGAGCAGATGCTGAAATTCAAAATGTACTTATTGTCGGGGCTGGTCGCGCGGGCGAAAAATTAATAAGAGATATTTTCGCAACACCTGCTTTAAAACTAAATGTCATTGGTTTTGTTGATGATGACCGCTATAAGAAAAATGCACTTATTCACAACAAGAAAGTTTTTGGTAATGTTGAACTCATTCCTGAACTAGTAGAAAAATATGCAATCAATAAAATTTTCATCGCCATTCCATCAGCCAACAGCGAAGACGTAAAAAAAATCGTAAAATTTTGCAAAGAAACCAACGCAGAAATTAAAATCCTTCCTAAGATGGATCACCTTCTTTCCACCAAAGTAGAAATTTCACTCCTGAGAAATTTGAACATCGAAGACTTACTAGGCCGTGAACAAGTCCAACTAGACATGGCCCACCTAAACACAATGATCAACGACAATACGATCTTAGTAACAGGCGCAGGCGGTTCAATCGGAAGCGAACTCTGCATGCAAATCGCAAAGTTCAGGCCTAAAATGATTGTCATGGCCGACTATTGCGAACTCTTCATGTATGAGCTCGAGATGAAGTTCAAAGAAGCTTATCCAGACATCGCGTTCTATCCAAAAATCCTAGACGTAAGAAATCAAGAAAAAGTAAACGCGGTTTTTGAAATGTATCGTCCGCAAATTGTCTTCCACGCAGCCGCTTACAAACACGTGCCTATGATGGAATACAATCCAAACGAAGCGATTGAAACAAACATAAAAGGGACAAAAATTGTTGCAGAAGCAGCGATGAATTATGAAGTAGATAAATTCGTCATGATCTCAACTGACAAAGCAGTAAACCCAACAAACGTCATGGGAGCTTCAAAGCGAATCGCTGAAATGGTTGTGACAGATCTTTCAAAGAAAAGTACACACACTAAGTTCATCTCGGTCCGTTTTGGAAACGTTCTTGGAAGTAACGGCTCAGTTATTCCATTATTCAGAAAACAAATCGAAGAGCGCAAAGACATCACTGTAACTCACCCGGATATTATACGCTACTTCATGTCTATTCCTGAAGCTTGTCAGCTCGTTTTACAAGCTGGCTCAATGGGCGAGGGAGGCGAGATCTTCGTTCTTGATATGGGTGAGCCTGTAAAAATCGTCGACCTCGCAAAAGAGATGATCCGACTTGCTGGACTTGTTCTAGATCGCGATATCAAAATTACATTCTCAGGTCTTCGCCCTGGGGAGAAACTTTATGAAGAGCTTTTCAGTGACAAAGAAGATTACGCCTTCACTCACCACGGAAAAATTCGCAAAGCTCTTTTCAGACCGCTTGAAAATTCATTTCATGAAAAGCTCGATCGCTTGGTCAACGTTCAAACTGACGAACCCGCCGCAATCGTTTATCTGATTAAAGATTTGGTTCCTGAGTTTACACATTTTCGACTTACTTCTGGCGAGACTGAAAACACTATTACCAATTAAAAGGTGCCACCAACCCTTTTGTTTAGGTACGCATTATGTTGTAGGGTGTTGCTAACTTGCCTTTGTCTTAAGTTGTTGAAATCTTATTGCGTTTTTATTTTTCCACCACTAACTATGATTTTTTCATAGTTTCCATCTTAAATTTTAATAATA
>Ga0208626_1000082_pt1 | contig 45325 bp, 44 predicted proteins | sample LakWasMet10_HOW4_2_FD_183860 | JGI IMG/M metagenome (GOLD analysis project Ga0208626, IMG submission 183860) | Freshwater sediment methanotrophic microbial communities from Lake Washington under simulated oxygen tension - Sediment Metagenome... | ecosystem: Environmental > Aquatic > Freshwater >... | reverse complement strand
TTAGTATCGCGGCTTCAAAATATTAATGCTTTACCATGCAATTTACCTTACACAAACAAGATGGCCTTGCCCGCCGCGGCACTTTAAACCTGGCTCACGGCAATGTTGAAACCCCAGCTTTCATGCCAGTTGGCACTTATGGCACCGTTAAGGCAATGTCGCCGCTGGAGCTTGATGAAATCAACGCACACATCGTCTTGGGCAACACATTCCACTTATGGTTACGTCCAGGGCTGGACGTCATTGCGGCTCATGGCGGCCTGCATAAGTTCATGGGGTGGAACAAGCCAATATTAACTGATTCCGGCGGCTTCCAAGTATGGAGCCTGGGTGACCTGCGAAAAATCACGGAAGAAGGCGTGAAGTTCCGTTCACCGATTAATGGCGACTCCTGCTTTCTGACACCGGAAGAATCCATGCGGATTCAACGTGTATTGAATTCAGACATTGTGATGATTTTCGATGAATGCACGCCCTACCCGGCTACACACAAAGAAGCCAGTGATTCAATGCAACTCTCGCTGAGATGGGCCAAACGCAGTAAGCAGGCACATGAGGGCAATCCCAACGCTTTGTTCGGCATTATCCAGGGCGGCATGCACGAAGACCTGCGTGACATTTCACGCAGTGGCCTGGAGGAAATCGGATTTGATGGCTATGCGATCGGCGGCCTGTCAGTAGGTGAGCCTAAAGAAGACATGCTGCGCATACTTGCACATACTGCACCGAAAATGCCACAGGACAAACCACGCTACCTGATGGGCGTAGGCACACCGGAAGACCTGGTTGCGGCGGTATCGCAGGGCGTTGACATGTTCGACTGCGTAATGCCAACCCGTAACGCACGCAACGGCTGGCTATTTACGCAATATGGCGATGTAAAAATCAAGAATGCCACTTACAAAAACGACACTCAGCCACTGGATGCTGACTGCAGCTGCTACACCTGTCAGAATTTTACGCGCTCCTATCTGCACCATCTGCACAGAATCGGCGAAATTCTGGGTTCACGCCTGAATACCATTCATAACCTGCATTATTACCAGCAACTGATGGCCGGCATGCGCAATGCGATTGAAACCAATACATTCGAGGCGTTCAAGCTGGATTTTGCAGCAAAACGCAAGAGTTTATTGTCACAGCCATTGAGCTAAATTTCAGTATCCTGCAATCGCGTTTAAGTATGTGCTAGAATTTAAAGCTGATTTTCACCAAGTTTTCTGTTTATTTTTAAGAGAGTAATATCGTGTTCATTTCAAATGCTTATGCTGCAACATCGACATCAACTGATTTCGCAAGCTTTTTACCGCTGATCGTCATTTTTGTTTTGTTCTTTTTCATGATTATTCGCCCGCAAATGAAACAGGCGAAAGAGCAGCGCAACATGATTGCCGCTTTGCAAAAAGGCGATGAGGTCGTCACCTCAGGCGGCATCGTAGGTAAAGTAACCAAAGTGACAGAGGCGTTTGTAGTCATTGAAATCGCTGCTGAAACCGAAATCACAGTGCAAAAACATGCTATCCAGAGCGCATTGCCTAAGGGCACCATTAAGAGCATCTAAAAAACACTGACGGCTAAGTTAATTCAATGAATGTTGATTAAAATTAATTTAGCCGTGTTTTTTTAGAAATTATCTTGTAAATCCAAATTGCTAAGAATTGACTAGAGCCTGACTATGAACCGCTATCCAATGTGGAAAAACATTTTTATTGCCATCGTGATTTTAATTGGCTTTATTTACACGATTCCAAACTTCTTTGGCGAATCTCCAGCGGTACAGATTACTCCTGCTAAAAGTACAACCAAACTTGACCCGGCATTACTCGGTCAGGTAGAAGAAATTTTCAAAAAAGAAAACATCGCATTCGATGGCATTTATCTGGATGCGCGCGGCGTTAAGGCGCGCTTCAACAATACAGACACGCAAATCAAGGCAAAAGATATTCTGCAGGCAAACTTGGGCAACGACTACACCGTTGCACTTAACCTGCTTTCCCGTTCACCGGACTGGCTGCGCAGCCTTGGCGCTAAACCGATGTACCTCGGTTTGGATTTACGCGGCGGTGTGCATTTCCTGCTACAGGTAGATATGAAAGCTGCTTTGGACAAAGCTGCAGAACGCTTCATCGGCGACTTCAGAACCGCATTGCGCAAAGAGCGTATTTCATACGCAGGCGTCAGCCGTGAAGGCCAGACTGTACAAATTCGCTTCACGAATACAGCTGAACTTGAAAAAGCCAAAAAAATCCTGAGCAAGGAATATCCCAACCTGACGCTTAAAGACAGTGCCAACAGCGAATACAAACTGCTAACCGCATCATTGAACGCTGTTGAGCAAAAACGTATTCAGGATTTTGCACTCAAACAGAACATCCAGACCCTGCACAACCGTATCAATGAACTGGGAGTAGCGGAACCGATCATCCAGCAGCAAGGTGCTGACCGCGTAGTCGTGCAACTGCCTGGTGTGCAGGACACTGCCAAAGCAAAAGAGATCCTGGGCCGTACCGCAACGCTGGAAATTCGCCTGGTTGATGAAGACAAATCCGATCCAGCCACGCTTGAGAATGCTGAAAAAGGCCAGGCGCCTGTCGGTGACGAAGTATTTAAAGATCGCGAAGGCCGTGCGATTCTAGTCAAAAAGAACGTTGTGCTGACCGGCGATTACATCACTGATGCAGGCCCGGGCATTAATGGTCAAACCGGCCAGTCAGTCGTTAACGTAACGCTTGATGGTCGCGGTGCGCGGGTATTCCAGCAGGTTACACGTGAAAACGTAGGTAAACGCATGGCAATATTGCTGATTGAAAAAGGCAACACCGAAGTAGTCACAGCGCCAGTGATTAACGAAGAAATCGGCGGCGGCCGCGTACAGATTTCCGGCATGGCCAACACTCAGGAAGCCACTGACATTTCATTGCTGCTGCGTGCCGGCGCACTTGCCGCACCTATGGACATCATTGAAGAACGCACCGTTGGCCCAAGCATGGGCCAGGACAACATCAATCGCGGCATTCACTCTACACTGTGGGGCTTTGCAGCGATTGCAATCATGATGATGATTTACTACGTGGCATTTGGCACGGTGTCTGTACTGGCACTTGCCATTAACCTGCTGCTGCTGGTAGCGATCCTGTCCATGCTGCAAGCCACGCTGACCCTGCCGGGCCTGGCGGCGATTGCACTGGCTCTAGGGATGGCGATTGATGCAAACGTGCTGATCAATGAACGCGTACGTGAAGAAATGCGTAACGGCAACACCCCGCAGGCCAGCATACACGCCGGTTATGACCGTGCATTCGATACGATTCTCGACTCCAACATCACGACCATGATTGCGGGTCTGGCACTGTTCATGTTTGGTACCGGCCCGATCAAAGGCTTTGCGGTAGTTCACGTATTGGGCATTCTGACTTCAATGTTCAGTGCTGTTGTTGTATCGCGTGCAATGATCAATGCCATCTATGGCTATCGCCGCAAACTGACCAAACTTTCAGTCGGCCAGATCTACAAAGCCTAACCTTAAATTATCAGAACGCCAGAGTAAAAATTATGGAATTATTCAGAATCAAAAATGACATCCCGTTCATGAGTTATGGCCGTTTAACAACGACTATATCATTGGTGACATTCATATTAGCGATTTTCTTCTTAGCCACGCGTGGCCTGAATTTCGGCGTCGACTTTACCGGCGGTACCGTCATGGAGGTCAATTACCCGCAGGCCGCCAATCTGGAAAGCGTACGTAAAGCGGTTGATAGCATCGGCTTAAAAGAAGCGACCGTTCAGAACTTCGGCTCCAGCCATGATGTGCTGATCCGCCTGCCGGTCAAGCCTGAACTTTCCGTATCGCAATTATCAGAGCAGGTAAAAGCCGCACTGGTCAATGCCGACGCGACAGCAGAAGTCCGCCGCGTAGAATCCGTAGGCGCCCAGGTTGGTGACGAGCTTTACGAGAACGGCGGCCTGGCACTGTTCTTTGTATGTGCAGGCATCATGCTCTACCTGTGGCTGCGCTTTGAATGGCGCTTTGCTATTGCCGCGATTATCGCAAACATGCATGACGTGGTCATTATTCTTGGCTTCTTTGCATTCTTCCAATGGGAATTCAACCTTACCGTACTTGCCGCAGTACTGGCGGTTCTAGGTTACTCAGTGAATGAATCGGTCGTGGTGTTTGACCGCGTGCGCGAAAATTTCCGCAAAATGCGCAAGGCCAGCGTAACGCAGGTCATTGATAACGCAATCACCCGCACGATGTCACGTACTGTCATCACCCACCTGATGACGCAGACCATGGTCGGCTCCATGCTGCTGTTTGGCGGCGAAGTGCTGCATAACTTTGCACTGGCACTAACCATCGGCATCCTGTTCGGCATCTACTCTTCAGTATTGGTGGCCAGCCCGATTGCGATGTGGCTGGGTGTTAACCGTGCCAACCTGATCGGCGACACCGAAAAGAAAGAAGGCGAGAAAAAAGAAAAAGTGACTGAACCAGACCCTTCTGAGTTTGCTTAACGCCACACTTTGACAATCACTTACTGTGCTGCATGATCAGCTTGTACAGTAAGTGATTCACCTTACTTGCTTTGTATCGCCCCTCCCGTATAAACTCTTGACTTCATCAACAGTATCAGCACACCCCATTGGATAACATTCCTATTTCATGGCAATTAGGCGGCCTTGCTCTACTGCTGCTTATTTCTGCATTTTTTTCAATTGCAGAAACCAGCCTGATGTCACTCAACCGTTACCGGCTGCGCCATCTGGTAAAAGAAGGCAATCGCGGCGCGCGGCTTGCCAGTGCCCTGCTGGCAAAAACAGATAAATTACTCGGCGTGATCCTGCTCTGTAATAATTTTGCCAACGCAGCATCGGCCACCCTGGTCACGATCATCACTGTTGAACTGTTCGGCGAAGGCGAATGGGTACTGATGTTCGGCACACTCGCGGTCACATTTGCAATTCTGGTGTTCAGTGAAATTTCCCCGAAAGTGATTGCCGCAGCTTACCCGGAAAAACTCGGCATATTCTGCAGCTACATCCTCTACCCGCTGCTTAAAGTGCTGTATCCAGCGGTTTGGTTCGTTAACCTGTTTGTTGGCGCACTGTTAAAACTGCTGCGCGTAAGGGTCAACTTCGAACAATCCACGCAGTCACTGACAATGGACGAATTACGCAGCATCGTCACCGATGCCGGGCATTTCATGCCGCAGAAACACCGCACTATCCTCCTCAACCTGTTCGAACTCGAAAAAATCACCGTGGATGACGTCATGACAGCGCATACCATGGTTGAGAGCATCAACTTCGACCTGCCGATTGAAGATGTACTGCAGCATATCTCCAATAGCCTGCATACCCGCCTGCCAGTACGCCAGGGCGAGCATGAGGAAATTATCGGCATTCTGCATGTACGCAAAGTGATCAGCAGGTTGCGCGAACATCTGCATGGCCATGAGCTTGATAAGGATGCGTTACTTGAAGTAATTGCCGAACCATATTTCATCCCGTCCGGCACACCGCTTTTCACACAAATCCAGCAATTCCAGGAAAACCAGGAGCGCGTGGCATTGGTAGTCGATGAATACGGTGAATTTAAAGGCATGGTGACCCTGGAAGACATTCTGGAAGAAGTCATCGGCGACTTCACGACCCAATCGCCGTCACGTACCGGTAGCTACCACCAGGAGGAGGATGGCGGCTGGTTTGTTGACGGCAGCAGCTCCTTGCGCGACCTCAATAAAAAATTGAAACTGAGCCTGCCTCTGGACGGCCCGCGTACACTCAACGGGCTCATACTCGAACATTTTGAAGATATTCCCGAACCCAGTACCAGCTTCAAGATCGGCACTCACCGGCTTGAAATTATCCAGACGCAGGACAGAATTGTAAAAAGCGTCAAAATATTTCCTTAACCCTACGCGCCGCCGCACGAATTTATCTGCGTTTACCTGCTGAATGCAGATAAATTACCCTTGAATTTTTTAGTATTTAGCTCACAATAGATTCAACACAGTAAATTTAAATTATGGCAAACCCTGCTCACGAAAGTAATACTGCACTTAAACCTGAGGTTGCAAAACCAAAATTGCCCCCCATGTTCAAAGTAATGCTGCTAAACGACGATTACACTCCGATGGAGTTCGTTGTTGAGACAATTGAACGCTTTTTTAACAAAAGCCGTGAACAAGCGACTCAAATTATGCTCAAAGTGCATATTGAGGGTGTTGGTGTATGCGGCATTTACCCGCAGGATATTGCAGAAACGAAAATGAATCAGGTAATGACCCATGCAAGGGAAGCACAACATCCCCTGCAATGCATCATTGAAATAGCATGAATATAAAAGAAAGTCAGGTATCAGAATGATAGCGCAAGAGTTAGAAGTAAGTTTACATATGGCCTTTATGGACGCTAGACAGAAGCGCCATGAGTTGATCACGGTCGAGCATCTGCTGCTGGCCATGATTGACAATCCGACAGCGGCCGAAGTCTTGCGCGCTTGCGGTGCAAAACTGGAAGTACTGCGCACCGAACTCAATCAATACATCGAAGAACATACGCCAACCGTTATAGGGCAAGACGAGGTAGATACGCAGCCTACACTAGGCTTTCAGCGCGTAATCCAGCGCGCCATGCTGCATGTCCAGTCATCAGGTAAAAAAGAAGTGACCGGTGCGAATATTCTGGTTGCAATTTATGGCGAGAAAGACTCACATGCTGTGTTCTTCCTGCATCAGCAAGGCATCACACGCCTGGACGTCGTTAATTACATTTCCCACGGTGTATCAAAAGTTGGCGAAACTGCAAAACCTGAAGGCGGCGAAGCGGAATCCGATGCCGAAGCCCCACCGAATGGCGCATTGGAAAACTATACCGTCAACCTGAATGCACAGGTAGCCGCAGGCAAGATCGACCCATTAATCGGTCGCGCATCCGAGTTGGAACGGGTTGTTCAGACGCTATGCCGCCGCCGTAAAAATAATCCACTGCTGGTGGGTGAAGCTGGCGTAGGTAAAACTGCAATCGCAGAGGGTCTGGCACGCCGCATTGTTGAAAAAGACATTCCGGACGTGCTTGCCAATGGGGTTGTCTACTCGCTGGACATGGGCGCTTTGCTTGCGGGAACTAAATACCGCGGTGATTTTGAGCAGCGCCTGAAAGCGGTGATGAAACAGCTGGAAGAAAAACCGGATGCAATCCTGTTTATCGATGAAATTCATACACTGATCGGCGCCGGCTCAGCCAGTGGCGGAACCCTTGATGCAAGCAACCTGCTGAAACCGGCGCTCTCAAATGGCTCACTAAGATGCATAGGCGCTACCACCTATCAGGAATATCGCGGCATATTCGAGAAAGACCATGCACTATCCCGTCGTTTCCAGAAGATCGATGTCGCTGAACCTAGCGTTGCTGAAACGATAGAAATACTCAAAGGCCTCAAATCACGTTTTGAATCGCATCACAGCGTCAAGTATACGGCCAGCGCACTCGCGACTGCTGCTGAGCTTTCAGCCAAATACATTAATGACCGCCACTTGCCTGACAAGGCGATTGACGTGATTGATGAGGCCGGCGCGGCGCAGCGCATTCTGCCAAAATCAAAACAGAAGAAAGTCATCGGCAATAAAGAGATCGAAGACATTATTGCGAAAATTGCACGTATTCCGCCCAAGAACATTTCAACGGATGACCGCAATGCACTAAAAACACTGGAACGCGACCTGAAAGCCGTTGTATTCGGCCAGGATAAAGCGATAGACGCATTATCCTCTGCAGTGAAAATGGCACGCAGCGGCCTCGGCCAGAATAACAAGCCGATTGGCAGCTTCCTGTTCAGCGGCCCGACCGGTGTTGGTAAAACTGAAGTCGCCAAACAGCTGGCCTACATCATGGGCATTGAGCTGATTCGCTTTGACATGAGTGAATATATGGAGCGCCATGCGGTTTCACGTTTAATCGGCGCGCCTCCCGGCTATGTAGGATTTGAACAGGGAGGCCTGATGACAGAAGCCATCACCAAACACCCTTACTGTGTGCTGCTGCTGGATGAAATTGAAAAAGCGCATCCGGATATTTTCAACATCCTGCTGCAGGTAATGGATAACGGCACACTCACTGACAACAACGGCCGTAAAGCAGATTTCAGAAATGTAACGATCATCATGACCACCAATGCCGGTGCCGAAAACCTGTCGAAGTCCAGCATGGGCTTTATGGATTCGAAACAGGCCGGTGATGAGCAGGCGGATATCAAGCGTTTGTTCTCGCCTGAGTTCCGTAACCGCCTGGATGCAGTTGTTTCATTCTCTTCACTGTCGACGGATATTATCATCCGCGTGGTTGACAAGTTCCTGATTCAGCTTGAAGACCAGTTACATGAGAAAAAAGTCGAGGCTACCTTCAGCGACAAGCTGAAAGCCTACCTGGGTAAAAAAGGTTTTGATCCGCTCATGGGCGCACGACCGATGGCAAGGTTGATTCAGGACACGATCCGCAAGGCATTGGCAGATGAGCTGTTATTCGGCAAGTTGGCTAATGGTGGCAGCGTACACGTGGATATTGATGATAAAGATGAAGTTAAACTCATATTTGCATCCAATAAATCCAGTGAAGATATAGACACTGCAACAACGGTAGATTAATTACACGCCACGGTGGCTGCAGGCGTGCTGTTAAACCAAAGCTGAGCTTCACTCATTACATGCTACGGACAACATGCCTATGGTCATTGTAACCGCCACTACATTCCAGGTACCCATAGAGGTGTGCGCGACGCTGGCATTTGCGCTTTCCGGCCTGATTGCAGGCGCCAGAAAGAAGCTGGATGCATTCGGCGTGTTTGTCGTGACTGGGGTTGCCGCATTCGGCGGCGGCACTTTGCGCGACGTGCTGCTGGACAGGCGGCCGTTCTTCTGGGTAGACCACGCAAACTGGCTATGGCTAATGCTGTTTCTTTGCCTGTTTGCGATGTTCTTCATGCGCAACCGGCATATACAGCTTACAGAGCGCGCAATACTGGTTCCTGACGCACTGGGTTTGGGTTTGTATGCGGCATTAGGCACACAGATTGCCCTAGACCTGCAAATGCCCGTGATTATCTGTGCATTGATGGGGGTGATGACAGCAGTATTCGGCGGTGTGCTGCGTGATATATTCTGTAACGAAATTCCAAAAGCCTTTAATGATTACCAGCCGTATGCCGTTATTGCATTTGCCGGCAGCCTGCTGGTTGTCGCCCTCAATGCAATTCAGATACCGCAGTGGCTCTGCATTTTTGTACCTGCCGGCTTGATCTTCATTTTCAGAATCACCGCCATCTACCTTAGCTGGCGCCTGCCCGGCTGGAAAATAGAATCAGAATAAACCGCGCCTGCAATCAAGAATAAGGTGCCGCATTTCCTGCATTGGCGGCCTGGCGGCGTTTTTCGGCATGTTCAACCGCAAACTCATAGATGTCGATCAGATCCTCCTCGCTTACATCAATCAAACCATCCATCTGGCGCAATGCCCATTTGACATCCTCTTCAAGCAGCCCAGGATATTGCTCATGATTTACCTGCGAGAACTGATGATGATGCGCATGATGCGAATGCCGCATCGGGTATCTTCGCCCCGGCACTAGATTATTTAACACAAACGCCAGCAACACCATCAAACCCGCGTTAATCGCAACAACTTCATAGCAGAACTGCCAGCCGATTGCATGCACCTCAGGGCCACCCAGCACTGCGATCATCGCCGTAGCAGAACTCGGGGGATGCAAACAATGCAGGACATGCATCACAAATATGGATAGCAGAACAGCAATCGCCGCAGCCAGCACAATATTGTGTATCCACTGCACGCAGGCAACGCCCATGAATGCCGAAACCAAATGCCCGCCAAACACAGGCCAGGGCTGCGACAGGAGGCTATGCGGCACCACAAACATCAGAAACGCGCTGGCGCCCATCGATGCTAGCACCAGCATTTTGAACGGTAATCCCAGCTCAACATATTGCACAATCAACAACAACAGCAGGATCGAAAAACAGGCCGTCATCGAAGAAATCAATGTTTCACGAAGCGGCGCGTGGCTTGACTGGTAGTCTGCCACTACTGAATTGAGCAGTTTTTTAAGCTTGTGCATAGTAAACACCTGGGTTCTGTATCAGCGTGCCATTAACCGGTATAGCTCGGATACTTGGTCATTACAGATTCAAACAATGTCGAGTTGACCAGATGCTGCAACCAGGATTCCAGCCTGGTATAAGCTGCGGTTTCAAACCAGACGCTATCTACCGCTGCAAACTGCCGGATAAAAGGAAAGATCGCAATATCAGACAGACTGATTGTATTGCCCAGTAAAAAAGCGCTTTGCTGCAGGCGCTGCTCCAGTTTTTGCAGAAACAGTTCGCCCTGCTGCCTGTAATGTTCAGCAGAATATTCGGGAAAACGGATCGCATATTTATATCGATCCAGGCTCTGCTTGAACGAACCATCATTTTCTGCGATCAGTAGCTGCTGCTGCGGATCTTCGCGCAGCCAGCCATCCGCATCATGCTGCTGCAATGCCCAGTACATAATGTCCAGGCTTTGCTCAATCACCTGTCCGCTCTGTAAAACCAGCACCGGCACCGTGCCTTTAGGTGAAACCTGCAGCATGTGTGCGGGTTTATCCTTAAATGACACTTCCCGGATTTCGACGGCTATGCCGGCATAGCTTAGTGCCATGCGTGCGCGCATCGCATAAGGGCAGCGTCGATAGGAATAAAGGATAGGCAACACCATTTCAGTAGCTGGCGAGTTAGCCCAATGATCTGCAAATGTCGTGTACCAGTCTGGGGCCTTGGTAAATCAGGCCGCTGTATACCTGCACCAGGCTTGCGCCAGCCGCGATTTTCTCAACCGCATCGGCACCGCTTAAAATTCCGCCGACACCGATAATCGGCAGTGTACCCTGCAAACGCTGCGATAACTGCTGTATCACCAGTGTAGATTTATCGCGTACCGGAGCGCCTGACAAACCGCCAGCCTCATCCGCATTTTCCATCCCCTGCACCATATCCCTGGCCAGCGTGGTATTGGTGGCAATTACGGCATCAATTTTATGTGCCATCAGCAAATCTGCAATCTCGTTCACCTGCTCATGTTCCAGGTCAGGGGCAATTTTCAGTGCAATCGGCACGTAGCGGCCATGCGCCTGCGCCAGCTCAAGCTGTGCCTGCTTCAATGTCGCCAGTAGATCAGACAATGCTTCTTTTTCCTGCAAGGCACGCAGATTCTTGGTATTAGGTGACGAAATATTCACCGTGATGTAACTGGCATAAACATACACCTTGCGCATGCAGGCCAGGTAATCATCGACTGCCCGCTCATTCGGTGTATCAAAATTCTTGCCGATATTAATGCCCAACACGCCCTTGTAATTAGCCGCCTTAACATTCTCTATCAGGTTATCCACTCCCAGATTATTGAAACCAAAACGGTTAACGATACCCTGCGCCTCTTTAACCCTGAATAAACGGGGTTTAGGATTGCCGGGCTGCGGCCGCGGCGTGACTGTGCCTACCTCAACAAAGCCAAAGCCCAATGCGGCCATACCATCGATAACTGCGCCATTTTTATCCAAGCCCGCAGCCAGACCCACTGCGTTAGGAAAAGTAATCCCCATGACCTGCCGTGGTTGGCAAACAGGTGCGGTAGGATAAAGCTTGAGCAGGCCTGATTTTTCAGCGTATTTAAGGCTTTTCAATGTTAAATCATGCGTAGTTTCCGCATCTAACTGAAATATCAAGGGCTTAATGAGTGAGTAAGTATTCATAACGCAATTTTACTTGAAAAACACGCAGTCATGATTGCCGTAAGCAATAGCATGCCAATTTCACGGCATGAATATGTCTCCTCAGCTTGCCAGCCCATGACTAGATAGTCACCTTAGCGCAGCAATGGCATAATGTTTACCTGACTGATCGGCAAACATTAAGATGATGGCAAAAAACCAAGCATTACAACTACTGGGCGGGCTCACCCCTGCAGAATTCCTATCCGGATACTGGCACAAAAAACCTCTCCTGATCAAAAATGCCATCCCTGGCTTCACAGGGCTGCTAAGCCCTGAAGAACTGGCCGGACTTGCATGTGAAGATGACGTGCAGTCTCGCATCGTTGAAGAGATTCATGGCCAATGGCACGCAAGCCACGGCCCTTTTGATGATGAGGATTTTGCCAGGCTGCCTGAAACACCCGACCCCAAACACCGCTGGACCTTGCTGGTGCAGACTGTAAACCATTACCTGCCTGAAGCCAGCGAACTGCTACAGCAGTTCGACTTTATTCCGCATGCCAGGCTGGATGATTTAATGGTCAGTTACGCACCTGATGGCGGCGGCGTTGGCCCGCATTTTGACAGCTACGATGTATTTCTATTACAGGGCCAGGGCAAACGGCTGTGGCGCGTCAGCGAGCAGACTGACCTAACCCTGGTGGATGGAGCCCCGCTACGCATACTGAGAAACTTCGATACAGCGCAGGAATGGCTGCTGGAAGCAGGAGACATGCTCTACCTGCCTCCACACCTTGCCCACTGGGGTATTGCGGTCAGCGATGGCAAGACAGACTGCATGACATACTCGATCGGGTTTCGCGCCCCCAAGAACCAAGAGCTTGCAACAGAGTTTCTTGGCTTTATGCAGGATAAACTGAATCAGGAGCAAATAACCCTGGCAGGAATGTACGAAGATGCAGACCTGCGGCTACAGGAGCATGCGGCCGAAATCAGCGGCTCCATGGTCGCTAAAGTAGCTGAAATCCTGAAAAATATTCAGTGGACAGACAATAACGTGGCTGACTTTTTAGGCACTTATCTTTCAGAACCTAAACCCGATGTGGTATTTGATGCGAACAAAAAGACCAGCTTGAGTAATTTCAATAAGCATCTGGTAAAGCATGGCATCGCACTTGACCTGAAAAGCCAGATGCTATTTACCGGCAATACTTTTTATTTAAATGGTGAGGCCGCAACATTCTCGGGAGAGTCAGCTGCGGTGCTGACCAAGCTTGCTGACCTGCGTAAGCTCGGCGCCAGTGACCTGAGCAGCAGCGTATCAGGCGATCAGCCGCTATTACAGCAACTGCACAACTGGTATTTAGCTGGATTCCTTCACTTTAACGACTAGTTTCCATTTTAACCATGACGAGTGCCAATACGACCCTTGAGCCTGACCGGATCATATCAGGAGAACAGCTATACAATGAAGCGATTAGCCTGATCCTGAAAAGCGCCCAGCGTGAATTACTGATCTTCGACCAGGATATGAGCCGCGGCGGCTTTTCCAGCCTGGAGAATTTCAATTACCTGCAGAATTTCCTGAGCAGCAACATCGCCAGCGAGCTAACGATTATTTTGCAGGATGCAGGCTACTTGCAACAAAAGTGCCCGCGAGTCCTGAGCTTGCTGGAAGTCTACGGGCATAAAATGCGTGTTCATGTCACCAACAGCTCTGCCAGGCATGCTAAAGATTGTTTTATATTGGCTGACGGTGAGCATTACATAAAACGCATACACATTGATCAGGCGCGGTTTAAATATGCATTGAACGACCGCAAGAATGTAGAGGCCCTGAACAACCGGTTCATGGAGTTAGCGGATGCAATTGGCGATGCTGTCACTTTAAAGCCACTCGGACTATGATCAATCACATGTATCGAACAGCACGGTCATTTCGATCCTGCCTGCTTTTTATTGCCTGCCTTTGCCTGACCTGGCATTCTCACGCCGCAACAGAATTCAAGATCATCACCCTGCAACATCGTTTTGCAGACGACATCCTGCCGGCGATCCAGCCCTTAGTTGGCAGTGGAGGCACGGTCAGCGCGATGCAGAATAATCTGATCATACGTACAAGTTCTGGAAATATGGCGGAAATCGAGCAGATTATCAGCACGCTTGATACCGCTCGCCAGAACCTTAAAATCACTGTTAACCGCAATAAAAATATCAGTTCAGACAGAAGCACAGCAGAAATAGCCGCGCGTAAACATATTGGCAACGTGGTGGTCGAGACCGAAAGCAGTCGGCGCATTGTCAGGAATGGCGCCGCATTGTCTATCGGAAATCAGCAGAATAACAGTAGCAGCAGCAACAGTCAGTTTATCCAGGTGATAGACGGTGAAAAAGCCTTCATCAGTGTCGGCCAGTCCATTCCTTACACACAGGAATGGGTCAGCCTGACACATCGCTATACCAGCACTGTACGTACCACTGAATTTGTCACCATTGACACCGGTTTTGCGGTTCGGCCGAGAGCCATCGGCAACCTGGTTGAGTTGGAGATTACCCCCAGATTTTCACAGCTGAACCAGCGGGGAATCATTGATTTTGAAACACTGACTACCACCATACGCGCCAACCGCGGGGAGTGGATAAATCTGGCAGATATCATGCAGCAAAAGGATGACATTAGCCGGGCAATACTCGGCTGGCAGAGCAATTATCAATCATCAAACAGCCAACTTTCAATCAAAGTTGAGTAGCTAACTGAAAAAAAATATCAAAGTCGAGAACTTTTTTTCAAAAAACCTGTACAAAGCCTCGAATTAAGCTGTTTTTTTTCATAATTACTGGTAGAATTTGCGCCACTCGGTATAGCTAATTAGGTAAAAGTTTTAGGCAGTTATCGAAAAAAGTTTTTTAACTAGTTTAAACCCTTAAGGAAATCAAAAATGACACGTTCAATTCTACTTGCTGCATTATTAGCTCTTGCTGTTACTGCTTGTGGTGAAAAAGCTGCTGAAGCTCCTGCTGTTGAAGCTCCAGCTGTTGAAGCTCCTGCAGCTGAAGCCGCTGCTCCAGCTGCTGAAGCTGCAGCTCCTGCTGCTGAAGCTGCACCTGCTGCTGACGCTGCTGCTGCACCTGCTGCTGAAGCAGCTCCAGCTGAAGCTGCTAAGTAATTATTAGCTAGCAACAACCGCAAAAAAGCCGACTTTTAGTCGGCTTTTTTGTTTTTGGCTGACCTGTTCAGCAATAACAATCAATCAGCTATCAATCTCCAGTCAAATCCATGCGACTGATCGGCAACACCAACCCAGTCAGGCTCACATCCCAGCACATTGGCCAGCGCAGCTTTTGCCAGTGACGGCGTATTATTTTTAGCGCTCAGATGCGCAGCCACTATATGCTGTAGCCTGCTGTTATCTAACTTAGATAACAAACTGGCAGAATCACCGTTTTCCAGATGCCCCAGATCGCCACCAACGCGTTTTTTCAGCGGCCAGCTGTAAGGACCATTCTGCAGCATCGTAGCATCATGGTTGCACTCAAGCACGAGCGCATGGCACCCGCTCAATTTCTCTTCAATATGCGGGGTTATGCGGCCAACATCCGTAAGCACACCCAAACGCCTGCCGCCGTCAGAGAACACGTATTGAACCGGCTCCCGCGCATCATGCGGCACTGGATAAGGCTGCACTTCGATATCCTGGATTGCGAAAGCGGTATGCGAATCTACCACATGTAACTGCAAGGCATGCTGGGCAGGGAAATAGCGCGTCACCATTTTAAGGGTGCCGTAAGTCAGCCACACCGGAATATTATGCTTGGCAGCGAACTTGAACGCTCCGCCGGCATGGTCATCATGCTCATGGGTGATGACCATGCCGGTGATATCTGAAGGAGCCAGATTTAAACGCGCCAGCCTGGCCAGGGTCTCTTTAACGCTGAAACCACAGTCCAGCATCAAACGCGTCTGCTGAACCTCTACAACCAGCGCATTGCCAGCACTACCGCTACCTAGCGAGGCAAAGCGCATCTGCTTACCTTCCTGAAGAATAAAACAGCAGTTATTTTAGCTGGTCATACATCAAAGCAATAATGCGGTTTGCTGTAGTAGTACGTACCCGGGCGCCATTCGCATCGACCACGGCAACTACCGCCTTACCAGCATCACTGTCTGCAACTTTAATGCGATATTGTTTTTCCGGGTTGGTTTTGCCTTTATCATCACTACCCCAGAATTTCAGGCTATCAACCACACTCTTCTGCTCTTTTTCAACCGGTGTCTGTGCTTCTTTCTTATCATCGTCGCCCCAGAATTTCAAAGTCTCGATCAGACCTTTCTTTTTCTTAGGGGTATCGTCAATATCCACATCGGCATAACGAACAAAGAACAACCCATTGGAGCGGTCTTTATCTTCGATCACAAAGCCTATTCTGTCGAGCGCAAGGCCAACACGACGCCATGCACGGTCAAACTGGTCATTCAACAGCAGCCTTGCGCTACCGTCAGACTCCTTAATGACCTCGGCACGCTTGATCACCACCGCTTCAGCAAGAATAGATTTAGACTTCTGCTCTTCAATGCCGAGCTTCACCATTAGACGACGCAGCAATTCAGCATCAAGCTCTGCATCACTCGCATCGGCTTTAGGTGCATTTTTTGCATCTGCCTTATATCCGGTCTCGATTTCACCCATTTGTGTTTGGATGCGGTTTTTACCGTCATCCGGCGCACCGGATACAGAACGGTGTGTCATGTAAATCTCTGTGGTGCCTGCTTCAACGCCACGATCCAGACGCGTACGGAATTTCTTCCTGTCTGCAAAACCGGATAACTTGTCCAGCCATTTATCAAACTTATCCAGGGCATTGCCTGACGTATCTTTTTTGATAGCATCAGATTCGATCCACTCGGTTTCCATTACGCCGATTTGCGCATTCTCCACGCGCACCGCAAAGCCCATATCAATCCAGAACTCACGAACTACAGGCCATATCTTCTCGGCAGATGCATCGACAACAAGCCAGCTTTGCGCACCCGATCTTTCAAGGCGCACGCCCTCAGGCGTTTGCAGCACTTTCTCAACGCCAACTTCCTGGCCTTCCTGCGCCTGGGTATAGCTTGAATAACTGGTACTGCCAGGCACCGCATAGGTATCGCTGCTCGGACTAGCTGTCAGATCAGGCGGGACTTCCAACGGGCGTGAACGGCCGGCACCTTTATAATCCGAAGTGTTATCGATAAAAGGGATAGAATCGCAGGCAGTTAAGTTGGCTAGCAATAATAAAGGTAACAATAATGATGATGTTCTAGCCTTAACGTTTTTAATATCAGTGCTAGCTGACTCGATATTGACTTGTTTCATTCAAACCTCTTTGCTTAAATCTTAAGTATTACGTTAAAGAATCTGGGCTGCCTTACATGCTGCGCGCAATACATCGTGATACTGGGCTGACAGGTTAACCAGCGGCAGGCGAATACCTGTCTTGATCATACCCATTTGCTGCAGCACCCATTTCACCGGGATAGGATTGGCTTCAACGAATAATTTCTGGTGCAATGCAAACAGTTTTGCATTGATTTCACGCGCCAGTTTCACATCACCCGCCACTGCTGCGACACACATTTCATGCATCAGTTTCGGTGCCACATTAGCCGTTACGGAAATCACGCCACGCGCACCTAACAACATCAGCGGCATTGCGGTCGCATCATCGCCGCTGAATACTGAAAAATCTTTCGGCGCCCTCAGCAGCAAGTCTGTACCGCGCTCAATACCGCCTGTAGCATCCTTGATACCGACGATGTTCGGATGGGCGGCCAGGCGCAGTGTTGTGTCGTTTGTAATATCACAGCCGGTACGGCCAGGTACGTTATATAGAACCTGCGGGATCTGCACCGCATCAGCCACCGCCTTAAAGTGCTGGTACAACCCTTCTTGCGTAGGCTTGTTATAATATGGCGCAACCAGAAGGCAGGCATCCACCCCCAGGTCTTTGGCTTTCTGTGTCAGCTCGATTGCCTCTTTAGTAGAGTTGGCTCCGGTTCCCGCAATCACCGGCACTCGGCCATTCACCTGGCTAACAGCGGTTTTAATCAGCAGGCAATGCTCTTCAAAATCTACTGTAGGCGATTCGCCGGTAGTACCCACGATAACAATACCATCCGTACCCTGATCAATATGAAAATCAATCAGCGCGCTTAATGATGGAATATCCAAACGCCCGTCTTCATACATAGGCGTAACAATAGCGACCATACTGCCTTGCAACATAGCAAACCTAAAACAATTTATAATCTTCCATTTTAACTTAAAAGACGAATAAATAAACACACTCTATTCGTAAACTTACAAGCTATTTACACACACTAAATTTATTTACAGGTCTTAATACTTTTACTGCGCTTTATTGAATCAGCAAAGTAGCAAAAACGGTATAATTCAGGCTTGCGTACGCTTTAATTTGTGGCAGAAGAGTTTAATATGACTTTTGACTTGCATCACTACATCATGATTTTGATCGGCACAGTACTGGTAAACAATATCGTGCTGGTCAAGATCCTTGGACTGTGTCCCTTCATGGGTGTTTCCAAAAAACTGGAAGCCTCTATCGGCATGGCCGGTGCCACCGCTTTTGTTTTGAGCATAGGCTCCATGACAAGCTGGGGTATCAACCATTACCTGCTGGAACCAAACGGCCTGATTTACCTGCGCACCTTATCATTCATCGTCATCATTGCCGGCGTCGTGCAGTTCACTGAAATGGTCATGGAAAAAAATTTCCCTCCCCTGCACCAGGCATTAGGTATCTTTCTGCCATTAATCACCACCAATTGCGCAGTACTGGGCATTCCGCTGCTGAACGCACAATCCAGCCACAGCTTTTTAGAGTCGCTATTCTTCGGCATGGGTGGCGCTATCGGTTTTTCACTGGTGTTAATCCTGTTTGCATCCATGCGCGAAAGGCTGGATGCGGCCGATGTTCCAGCCGTATTCAAAGGCTCTGCAATCGCCATGGTCACCGCATCACTCATGAGTCTGGCATTTATGGGTTTTGCCGGACTTGATAAATATTAGCTTTAAATTACAACCCCTGTGATATGTTAACCGCTCTCTATATTATGCTTGGCCTGGCCTTGGCGCTGGGCATTACCCTCGGGATTTCCGCACTGCTATTCAAAGTTGAGGGAGATCCGCTGGTGGCGCGCATCGACGCGATACTGCCGCAAACCCAATGCGGTCAGTGCGGTTACCCCGGCTGCAAGCCTTACGCAATGGCGATTGCCAAAGGCGAAGCTGACATCAACCAGTGCCCACCCGGCGGCGATGCAGGCGCACGCGCCCTGGCTGACCTGATGGGCGTGGAGTACAAGCCGCTCAATGCAGAGCATGGCCTGCCCAAACCAAAATCAGTCGCATTCATTGACGAAAATACCTGCATAGGCTGCACGCTTTGCATCCAGGCCTGCCCGGTAGATGCGATCCTGGGTGCAGCAAAGCACATGCATACCATTATTGCCTCAGAATGCACAGGCTGCGAATTATGCCTGGCACCCTGCCCGGTAGACTGCATCACGATGGAACCGATTGGCGAAACACCTGATAACTGGAAATGGAAATACCCTGTGATTCCGATTAAGGCAATGCCTGCAAACGGGAGTCTTGCTTAATCATGAATGCAATTATCCAATTCGCAAGCAAGCTGATTCGCGGCCAGGCAGCAGGCTCCGATGCTGTACATAAATTTCATGGCGGCGTACACCCGGATGGCCAGAAACAGCAGTCCACAACACGGCCGATTGCAAAACTAGCCATTCCCGACAGGCTTGTTCTGCCATTGCGCCAGCATGTAGGCTACATTCCTAAAATCAAAATACAGGTGGGTGAGCGCGTACTGAAAGGGCAAATGCTGGCGGAAGCTGAAGGTACATTGTCAGCCGCCATTCATGCGCCGACTTCCGGCACGGTTATGGCCATCGGCGAAGAGATCATTCCGCACCCATCAGGCCTGCCCGACATGTGCATCACCCTGGCACCAGACGGCCAGGATGAATGGATGAAACTGCAGCCCATAGACTGGCGCAATACCGATAAAAAAACACTGGTGGCAAGTTTGCGCTCATCAGGCATTGTTGGCTTGGGCGGCGCAACGTTTCCTACCCATATCAAAGTACGCGCGGACGGGAAGTCCAGCATACATACCTTAGTAATCAATGCCGCAGAGTGCGAGCCTTATATCACCTGCGATGACATGCTGATGCGAGAACGTGCGGATGAAATCGTCCAGGGCATGGAAATCGTGAAGTTCCTGCTCGGCGCAGAAAGCTGCATCGTCGGCATAGAAGACAACAAGCCGGAGGCGACCGCCGCCATGGCTGAAGCCTGCAAGGCCTTACCCGATGCCTCCGTCAAGGTAGTGCCTACGCTGTACCCCAGCGGCGATGCGCGCCGCCTGATCCACCTAGTGCTGGGCATCGAAATCCCGCATGACAAACGTTCCACCGATGTTGGCGTGCAGGTATTTAACGTGGCCACGGTACTGGCGATTTACCGTTATTTTGTCTATGGCGAACCTGCTGTTGACCGCATTGTTACGATGACAGGCAGTGTAAACTCGCCGCAGAATTTTGAAGTGCTGTTCGGCACGCCGCTGCAGACATTAATAGACGCTGCCGGCGGCGCGCAAGCCGGCACAACCCATTTCATTATGGGTGGCCCGATGATGGGCTTTGACCTGCCCACGATAAATGTGCCGATCACCAAGGCGGCAAACTGCATCATTGCTGCAACCCCAGACCTGTTTGCACCGCCGCCTCCGGCAATGCCATGCATCCGCTGCGCGCGCTGCGCAGATGCCTGCCCGGTCAACCTGCAGCCGCAGGAGCTTTACTGGTTTTCGAAATCGGATGATTTTGAAAAAGCGCGAGACTACAAACTGTTCGACTGCATTGAATGTGGCTGCTGCACTTATGTATGCCCGAGCAATATCCCGCTGGTGCAGTATTACCGCTATGCAAAAAGCGAGATCATCGCCGTCGACAAAGCCAAAGAAGCAGCAGACCTCGCACGCGAACGAAATGAATTCAGGCTGGCACGCATCGAACGCGAGAAGCAGGAACGCGCCCAGAAACATGCCGAACGGGCAGCCAGCGGCAAAGCTGAAGGTACCAAACCTGAAGAAGTTAAAGCTGATCCAGCAAAATCTACGGTTGAAACCCCCGCCGCTGCGGCAACGGCTGATGATGCCAAAAAGGCCGCGATAGCTGCCGCTATCGAGCGTGCTAAGGCATTAAAAGCAGCCGCGGCACAGACCGGTGAGATGCAGAAAGAGCCGGCAGCTGGAACGGCTGATACAACGGACACCAGCAAAGCTGTGCAAACGGAGCAAACCAAAGAAGACCAAGCCAAAGCTGAGCAGGCAAAAAAAGACAAGCAGGCTCTGATTGCCGCTGCGATCGAACGTGCAAAAGCACAGAAACTGGCTGCTGCCCAGGCCGGTATCACCCCCAAGAACGTTGAGGATGCCAGCCCTGCCGTAAAAGCCGAAATCAGCGAAATTGATACGATACGCGAAAAAGCCAAACAGGCAGTCAAGGCACAGAACCCGGATTCAGAAGCTTAACGTCAGAAGCCAATAACAAAACATGTTACCAGGATAAACACTTGAACCGTTCACCTTACATTACCGATGCCCCTACCGTCAGCATCATCATGCTCAAAGTGCTGCTGGCGCTTATACCCGGCATTTTTGCCTACGCATGGATCTACGGCGGCGGGATTCTGGTCACCCTATCACTGGCGACCATCACAGCGCTGGTTTCCGAAGCCGCTTTACTGAAGCTCCGCCAACGCCCTATTCGCCCATACCTGTCAGACCTGAGCGCGGTTGTGACTGCATGGCTGCTGGCACTGGCGTTGCCACCATTGGCGCCCTGGTGGCTAGTAGTGGTAGGTACGTTTTTCGCAATTGTGATTGCCAAGCAGCTTTACGGCGGACTCGGTTATAACCCGTTCAACCCGGCAATGGTCGGCTATGCGGTATTGCTGATTTCATTCCCGATCATCATGACCAAATGGCCTGCACCACTGATTCTGGCACAGACCAAGCTTGGCTTCATGGATCAGCTGCAGTTTATTTTCAGCAATACCCTGCCCGCAAACGTAAAAATAGATGCCGTGACCTCGGCCACACCACTGGATTACTTAAAAACCCAGCTCATGCTCAAACATGAGGTCTACGGCATCACGCAAGCGCCAATTTTTGGCGTATGGGGAGCCAAAGGCGGCGAATTTGTAACTGCGGCTTACCTGCTCGGGGGCCTGTACCTGCTTCAGCAACGTATCATCAGCTGGCATTTGCCTACAGCTTTCCTGGCAACACTGGCTGCAATGTCTTTGGCCTTTTATGCGGTTAGCCCGGCACATTTTGCCAACCCGCTGTTTCATTTAATGAGCGGCGCTTCAATGCTGTGCGCCTTCTTTATCATCACCGACCCGATCAGCGGCCCGACCACCCCGCGCGGCAAGCTGTATTTTGCGGCAGGCGTTGCCATATTGACCTATCTGATTCGCGTCTATGGCGGCTACCCGGATGGCGTCGCTTTTGCCGTATTGCTCATGAACATGTGCGTACCGCTGATTGATGCACATACCCAGCCGCGCGTTTTTGGCCACACTAAGAACTGAGCCAACCATGTCAGATACCGTTATCAAACATACTTCTGTCACTGCCTTTACCATGGTGGCTTTTGCCCTGATCGGCACGGCACTGCTCGCTTACGTATTCAACATTACACGCGAGCCCATAGAGAAAAGTGAGGCCGAAGCACGGCTGGCGCTATTCAGGCAGATCCTGCCGGATGAACATTACTACGGCAATGCTAAAAGCAAGGATGATGACAGCCTGCTAAAAAATGTAGTCGAGATCGCACCCAATGACTTACTGGGCAACAAAACCCCGAGCAAAGCCTACATTGCAAAACAGGATCACAAATTTGCGGCAGTCATACTGGAGGCAATCGCTCATGATGGATACAGCGGCGACATCAAACTGCTGATCGCGATCCGCGCCGATGGTACCGTGAGCGGCGTGCGCGTGCTTGCTCATAAAGAGACGCCGGGGCTGGGTGATTACATTGACATCGCACATGGCAACTGGATAAAACTATTCGATAATGAATCTGTCGAAAAAACACCAGTCGAGCAATGGAAAGTCAAAAAAGACGGCGGCAAGTTCGATTACATGGTTGGCGCGACCATCACGCCGCGGGCGGTTGTAAAGGCTGTTGCAAAGGCATTACAGTTCTACGGACAAAACCGGCAGCTGCTGCAAGCGCAACCCGAACAGCAGTCACCACCAGAACACGAATCCGGGCATAAGGATTAAGGCATGAGTAACTATAAAGAAATCACCGTCAACGCACTCTGGAAGCAGAATCCGGGCGTCGTGCAGCTGCTGGGGCTGTGCCCAACACTCGCTGTCACTACGACCGCGGTCAATGGCATCAGCCTGGGACTGGCTACCGCACTGGTCATGGCAGCTTCAAACGGCACCGTATCACCGGTGCGTAAACTGGTGCCCAGCGAAATCCGCGTGCCGGTATTCATTCTTGTTATCGCGTCACTGGTCAGCATCATCGACATGTCCATTAACGCCTTTGCCCAGCCGCTGCATAAAGTGCTGGGCATATTCATCCCGCTTATCGTCGTGAATTGCATTGTACTGGCACGCGTTGAATCCTTTGCAGCGAAAAACACTTTCGTGCCATCGTTGCTTGATGGCTTCATGATGGGCATAGGCGGCACCCTGGTACTCGGCCTGCTCGGCGGTGTGCGCGAAATCTTTGGTAAAGGTACGCTATTCTCGGGGCTGGACCTGGTATTTGGGCCAGCAGCCAAGCAATTTGTACTGACGGTCGTTCCTGATTACCATGGCTTCCTGCTTGCGGTATTACCGCCTGGGGCATTTTTAGGGCTGGGCATGCTGGTGGCATTACGCAATTGGGCAGAAGTCAGAAACGCAAAAAAAACGGATACGCCGGAAAACAACCTCAAGCCCGTACTCAATCACTGATTGCTGCCATTGATTTATGAATGCTCAACAACGCCTTGAAATTTTCAGACGCTTAAGCGTTGCCATTCCCAATCCGTCTACCGAACTTCAGCACAGCAGTACGTTTGAACTGCTGATCGCGGTGATTTTATCAGCGCAGGCTACAGATAAAGGCGTAAATATCGCTACAGACAAACTGTTCAGCGTTGCCAACACACCGGAAGCAATACTTGCACTCGGTCTGCATGGGCTGGAAAGCTACATCAAGTCGATTGGCCTTTATCACTCAAAAGCCAAAAACATACTGCTGACATGCCAGAAACTCATCACCGAGCATCAGTCACAGGTTCCTGACAGCCGTGCCGCGCTGGAGGCGCTGCCAGGTGTTGGCCGTAAAACCGCCAATGTCATTCTGAACACAGCCTTTGGCGAGCCCACGATTGCCGTGGATACCCATCTATTCCGATTAGGTAACCGCATTAACCTCGCGCCCGGAAAAACCGTACTGGACGTCGAAAAGAAATATCTCAAGACAATTCCAAAAGAGTTCCTGCAAGATGCACATCATCTATTAATCCTGCATGGCCGCTACATCTGCACCGCACGCAAGCCAAAGTGCGGCCAATGCTGCATTGTAGACTTGTGCGAATACAAGGCGAAAGAATTCAATCCGGTACCAGACAGCACCTTGCGGAATCAAAAATGAAAGTAGCAACCAGCATCGTATTGGGCAAAGAAGCCTCCGCGGATTTAGCGGCAAAAGCTGTTACCAATGCCATGCAGAAAGCTGATATCAGTATTGCAAACAGCGTACTGCTTTTGCTCACCTCAGAGTTTGCTGGCAATCCGCATGAAGCCATCAAAGCCGCCGCCAAAGCGGCTAACTGCATGCAAGTCATAGGCTGCTCAGCAACCGGGATTTTTACCGAAGAGGACTGGGTGCTGGATGCTCCAGCCGCGGCTGCAATGGTTTTCGGCGGCAGCGTCTCACTGGAATTGCCAAACAGGAACATCAGCAACCAGCCGCTGCTTACACTCACAGCTCCCAACGCCATCAACAGCATCTGGTTGAATAACAGCAACCAGCGTTATGGCGGCGTATCGGGAGATGCAATAGGCCAGGGTCCGTTTTCTGTCTGGCAGAATGCTAAAGGCGAAGTATCAGGCTATGTCGAAGCATTTTTTTCTGGCGTCAAAGTGGCCACCGGCACTTCACATGGCGTTCAGCTGCTTACACAGCCACAGCAGATTCAGGAGACCGTCCAGTTCGACCTTCTGCAACTCAATCATCTAGCGCCGCTGAATGGGCTGCAGAAGGCATGGAAGTCGCACAGCAAAAGTGATGAAGCCGTGCCGCTACACCTTGTCATTGCCTTATATGCCGATAGTGCAGAAGCAATTACAGCGGGTAACTTCAATCAAACCACGATTATCAGCTGCGATGAAGCTAATGGCAGCATCACCCTGGCGCACCCACTGCAAGCCGGGCAGTTCCTGAGCTGGTCTTTACGTGCCACCGCCGCTGCGGAAGCTGACATTACGATATTATCTGACAGCCTGACCGGTGAGCTTGGCTGCCAGCCAGATTTCGGACTGATGTTTTCCTGTTTGGGAAGAGGACCGTATTTTTACAATGGCGTAGATCGCGACCTCAATGTCATCACAAAAGCCTTCCCTGACATGCCGATATTAGGTTTTTACGGCAATGGCGAAATTGCCTATATTAACGGCAACAATCGGCTTTTACCTTATTCCGCAGTACTTTCCTTATTTTCAACCGCCTAGATAATATAGACAACTTAGATAACCGGTATTCAATATGAGCTTATACAATCCCAGCCGAGACCAGGCGCGCCAATTCCTATTTGATGCATGGACCAAGTTCAAACAGAACTCGGCACTGACGGACCTGGAAAAGATTGCAGTTGAAGTCATACAGATGCATCCTGAATACCATACGATATTGGATGCCCCCGAACGCTACATGAGCCAGCAGTATTTTCCTGAAATGGGGGAAACCAATCCGTTCCTGCATATCAGCCTGCATCTCTCGGTCATTGAGCAGGTCAGCATCAATCAGCCTATCGGCATCTGTCAAGTCTATGCTACATTAGTCGAAAAACACGGCGACAAACACAGCGCACAACATGACCTGCTGGAATGCCTGGCAGAAACGATCTGGCACTCACAGCGTAATAATATTCCTTTAGATTCGGCCCATTACCTTGGGCTGCTGAATGAAAAAACAGGAAAAGCATAGTGGCGGAAAATAATCTCAACGACTGGCTCAATGCACATGGCGATTACCTGTATCGCTTTGCACTGGCAAGACTAAGGGATCCGCATCTCGCTGAAGACGCGGTACAGGAAACCATGCTCGCCGCCATCAAAAACAATAGTTTTGAAGGCGACTCCTCAGCCAGAACCTGGCTTACCGGCATACTTAAACACAAGATAATCGATTTACAGCGCAAACAGATACGCGAGCAGCCTGTTTCAGATGTAATCGACCTCGATGCTTCCGAGTACAGCATGGATGACTTTTTCGACAACTCCGGCCACTGGCTGGACAAACCGCAAACGCTGGATATGCCGGACAACGCACTTGAACAAAAACAGTTTTTAGCTGTCCTTGACGAATGCCTGGGCAAATTACCAAAAAAATTAAAAGCCATTTTCATGCTGCGTGACGTACACGAACTGGAAAATGAAAATATTTGTAAGGAACTGGATATCAGCGCGACCAATGCCTGGGTAATGTTATATAGAGCGCGGATGGGTTTAAGAAAATGTTTAGAGTTAAATTGGACATAGGTTACGTGAAATAACATGCTTACCTGTAAACAAGCCAGTAAGCTCGTCTCACAATCTTTAGACCGTCCGCTGTCGTGGTCAGAAAAGTTGCAGCTGAAACTGCATCTTTTAATATGTGATCCATGCACACAGTTCAAGCGTCAACTTAATATGTTGCGCACTGCCCTGCACCGGATCAGGTATGGTATAGAACACGACAGCACTATAAAGCTACCGCTGGATGTAAAAAACAGAATTTTGCATACGATTGAATCTGATCAAGAATAAATGCCGAATCTGCTGAATCAAACCCTGACTGTTTTTAATTATATTTAAGGAACTTAAAATGAACAAAACTCAAAAATCGATCTCTCTTGCTATCGGCGGCGCTTTTGCTCTTTCTATCGCTGCAACAACCGTGAATGCAGCAGAAAACCCGTTCGCGATGAAATCCCTGTCCAGCGGCTACCAAGTGGCTGATAACAGCACCAAAACCAAAGATGGCAAATGTGGTACCGGCAAATGCGGCGCCAACATGAAAAAGTCTGAGAAAGTAGCTGAGGGCAAATGCAGCGCCGAAAAAGCGAAAGAAGGCAAATGCGGCGGCGAGAAGGCAGCCGAAGGCAAATGCAGTGCAGAAAAGGCCCACGAAGGTAAATGTGGCGGCGAAAAAGCAGCCGAAGGCAAATGCAGTGCTGAGAAAGCCCATGAAGGTAAATGCGGCGGCGAAAAGAAATAACCGGCACAATTGCTGTTTTAACGACCATCCATGGCAATCATCAGCCAGGTACAAGGCACGGGTCTGGGGCTTAAGCGCGAGCTGATCCCCCAGATTCAGTCGCTGTATGGACAGGAGCAGTTAGCCAATATCAATTTCGTGGAGATTGCGCCGGAGAACTGGATCAGCGCCGGCAGCAAGGCCGCCAAGCAGCTAGACTGGTTCGTTGAGCGCTACCCCGTGGTATGTCATGGCTTATGCCTGTCATTAGGCGGGCCGAGCCCGCTCAATGTGGATTTTCTACAGCAGGTCAAAACATTCCTGTGTCAATACCAGATACCGGTGTATACCGAACACTTAAGCTATTGCACCGATGGCTTTAAAGGCAAGCAGGGTTACCTTTATGACCTGTTGCCGATCCCTTTTACCGAAGAAGCCGTGCATTACGTGGCGCAGCGCATACGCCAGACCCAGGATATTCTCGGTCAACGCATAGGGGTTGAAAATGCCTCATTTTACGTAGCCGCACCGATCTCTGAAATGAGCGAGATCGACTTCATTAATGCAGTCATCACCGAAGCTGACTGCCTGCTGCACCTTGATATCAATAATATTTACGTTAATAGCGTCAATTTTGGCTTTGACCCGCATGCGTTCCTGCGCCGTATTCCGGGTGAGCGCATTATTTACAGCCATATGGCAGGCCATTACCGGCAAACGCCCAATCTGCTGGTCGATACACATGGAGAGAATGTCATTGATCCGGTGTGGGACTTGCTGGAAGACGCCTACCGGCTGTTTGGCGCCTTCCCCACTTTACTGGAGCGCGACAACAACATACCGCCGCTCGCTGTATTGATGCATGAAATCAATAAAATAGCCGACTACCAGAGCAAAGCCGGGCACCGTTTTACTACGTTCGACCAAGTACCAGAGCAGATGACAGGCTAATGGAGGCCATGATGGCAGAACTACCCGGCTTTCAGCTTTATCAACTGGCATTCACGGCTCGCCTGCGCGACCCGCAGAATCAGCCGCCGCTCGCAGGTGTTCCGAATGAGCGCATGGCAGTATACGAAGAAATTGTATTCAATAATTTATTCGAATCAGTTTCTGCCTGCTTTCCGATTGCACGTAAAATACTCGGCAAACGCCGCTGGTTAAAGCTAAACCAGGCTTTCATGCGCGACTATTCCGCCAGCAGCCCTTTATTCCGCAAGATTCCTGAACAGTTTCTTGAGTTTCTGCAAACGGCAGAACCTGAATTACGGCAGCAGCTGCCGCCCTACTTCACCAGCCTGTGCCATTACGAATGGATAGAGTTGTTTGTAGCCTCAGCTGAAGCCATCAATATAAAAGAGGTGCAACCTGCCGGCAATCTGGGCAATGGCAGGCCGGTTTTTGTTTCGGCAATGCAGCTGCTCGATTACGAATATGCCGTGCATAAAATTTCGCCGCGCCATAAACCCCGGCAGCCGGAAAACACCCAGCTTCTGGTGTTCCGCAATGCTGACGACCATGTAAAGTTCATAGAACTGAATGCTGTCACTTATCAATTGATCTCTCTGCTGCAGAATAATCCGATCAGCGGCAGGCAGGCACTCGCGTTGCTCGCAAAAGAGTTACAACATCCCCGGCCAGAGAGTATCATTAAATTCGGCCTATCCACACTGGAAGACCTGAGAAGCCAGGGCGTGATTATCGGCACGCATGATTAAAACCATATCACAGAGGTGCTGCCTTGAGTTTGATTCAAGCATTACTAGACCCCGCGGCTTATCCGCATCCGGTAGCCAAGATTGAATTGATTGAAACCCACATTTCATGGGTGCTGTTAACAGGCCGGTATGCCTACAAAATCAAGAAAAATATCCAGTTTGATTTCCTTGATTTCTCCACTCTGGATAAGCGGCATTTTTACTGTAGTGAAGAACTGCGCTTTAACAGCCGTTTCGCACCTGGCCTGTACCTAGACGTTGTACCGATTACCGGATCACCACAGGCCCCTAAAGTCAGCGGCAACGGCGAAATCATCGAATACGCGGTGCGCATGAAACAATTTGACGGTAGTCAGCTGTTAAGTCGTATCGCGGACAGGGGCAGCCTCAATTCCGGCATGATTGACCAGCTGGCCGCACTGACCGCAAATTTTCATCAGTGTGCCAGCACAGATACTGCCAATGACTCTTTTGGCACCCCGCAGGAAATCCATCATTGGTTCAAAAGCAACGTAACCAATATTCGACCACTGACCCATCATGTAAAACTCCTGAACCAGATATCTAAATTGGCGCAATGGGGCGATAAGGCCTTACTCAAGTACGCGAGGCTGATGGAACTGCGTAAGAAAAATGGCTTTATACGCGAATGCCACGGCGATCTGCACCTGGGCAACATTGCACTTATTAATCACCAGGTAACGCCGTTTGATGGCATTGAATTCAACCCTGGCCTGTACTGGATTGATGTAATCAGCGAGATTGCCTTTGTCATCATGGATCTTCAGCAACGCGGCCTTGACCAACTCGCCTACCGTTTTTTGAATCATTATCTGAGTAAAAATGGCGATTACGCGGGCATCACTCTGCTCCCTTACTATCTGGTCTATCGAGCGCTGGTACGCTGTAAGGTAGCGTTACTGCGCTGGCAGCAACATCAGATCCAGCAGGATCTGCACGAGGCGGAAAGTTACGCAGACCTTGCCGAGAAATACAGCCAGCCGACGGTACCCAGATTATTGATTACGCATGGCTATTCAGGCTCCGGAAAATCGACATTGAGTACCCGGCTTGCTGAGTATCTGGGCATGATACACCTGCGCTCGGATGTTGAGCGCAAGCGCCTTATGGATGCGCCCAGGCAAAGTAAAGATAAGGAAGTGAATCAGGGTGTTTACGCAGCCGAAAACGTACAGTTTGTTTATTGCAGGCTGGTAGAACTCGCATCGTCAATTTTAGATGCAGGTTTTACGGTACTGATAGATGCGGCCTTTTTACAGGCTAGCCAGCGCAGCTTATTTGCAGAGCTGGCTGCGAAAAAACAAGTGGATTTTTTAATATTGGACTTCTGCGCGCCGGTACAGGAGTTAAAACAGCGCGTCAGCGAACGGCAGAAATGCGGTAACGATGCATCGGAAGCAACGTTAGCAGTGCTGGAGCATCAGTTCCAGACCGCGCAGGCAATATCGTCTACCGAGCCTGGAGAGATTATCCGGGTCGATACCTGCGCAGAAGATGCCTTCGATAAGCTGCTGCATCACAGCAGCTTATCGAAGCATTAATCGAAACTGACAGCCTGATTCTGGCGCTCTTCCAGATCGGCAACCAGTTTTTCCTGCTCCGGTGAACTCATGCCCCACCAGCCTTTGATTTCATCTATCGTACGATAACACCCCTGGCAGTAGCCGGAGGTTTCATCAATGCTGCACACACCGATGCAAGGTGATTGAACTTCTTCTTGTACAATTTCAGACATACTATTCCGCTTATAACAAATTTATATTCTGTATTAACTTAAATACACCTATTAACTTAATACGCCATGGCACTGTTTATATTTCTTGCCGGAACCACATGGACATGGATCATTACGGCCGACCTTGACACCCTCACGTACCATAGGCTGTGAAGCTGCATCATCAGCAGCGGCGGTTACGCCAAGTGCTTCATCATAATCAGCGTGCTGATACTGCACGTTTTCAACTTCAACCGGTCTTTCAACCGCTTCAACATCAGCTTCTGTTTTCACCTGAACCAGCATGGTCACTTTGGTCACTTCAGCCTTAATGGTATTCAGCAGGCCCTCAAACAGCTCGAATGCCTCACGCTTATATTCCTGTTTAGGGTTCTTCTGCGCATAGGAGCGTAAATGAATACCCTGGCGTAAATGATCCAAAGCCGACAAATGCTCACGCCAGTGGTTATCAACGCTCTGCAGCATGACTGAACGCTCGAACTGTCGCAGGATTTCAGGGCTGGCTTGCTCTTCTTTTTCTGCATAAGCCTTATTGGCTTCCGTCAGTATAAAGTCGCGCAGCGTTTCCTCATGGATGTCCGGATTATCTTCCAGCATTTTCTGCAGCGGCAGTTCCAAACCGGTTTCTGCTTTCAGTTCACGCTCAAGTGCCGGCACATCCCATTGTTCTTCAACGCTATCGGGCGGAATATGCGTAGCAATCATATTAAGCAATACATCTTCACGCATCGCAGCAATGGTTCCGCCTACATCGGTTGCTTCGAGCAATTCATTGCGCTGCTCGTAAATTACCTTACGCTGGTCATTCGCTACGTCATCGTACTCAAGCAGTTGTTTACGGATGTCAAAGTTACGGCCTTCAACTTTGCGCTGCGCATTTTCAATCGCGCGCGTCACCCATGGATGCTCGATCGCCTCGCCATCCGGCATGTTCAGTTTACCCATAATGGCAGATACACGGTCAGAAGCAAAAATACGCAGCAGCTGGTCTTCTAGTGAAAGATAGAAGCGGCTGGAACCTGCATCACCCTGACGGCCGGAACGGCCGCGCAGCTGGTTATCCACACGGCGTGATTCATGGCGCTCAGTACCCACGATATGCAGACCGCCTGATGCCAGTACGCCATCATGGCGGATTTTCCATTCTGCTTTGATTTGCTCGATCCGAGCAGCTTTTTGAGCATCTGCCAAAGTTGCATCCGCTTCAACCTCGGCAATTTCGGGCTCCGGATTACCGCCCAGCACAATATCCGTACCACGGCCAGCCATATTGGTCGCAATCGTGATCACTCCCGGACGGCCGGCTTGCACAATAATCTGCGCCTCGCGCTCATGCTGCTTCGCGTTCAATACCTGATGTTCCAGTTTTGCTTCCGTCAGCAGCTTGGAGATCAGTTCCGAGTTCTCAATCGATGTGGTACCTACCAGCACTGGCTGGCCACGGCTCTGGCAGCCTTTAATGTCTTCAATCACAGCCGCATATTTCTCACGGGCAGTTCGGTATACTTTATCCATCGCATCTTTGCGCTGCATCGGGCGATGCGTCGGAATCACCACTGTTTCCAGGCCATAGATCTGGTTAAACTCGTAAGCCTCGGTGTCTGCCGTACCGGTCATGCCTGACAGCTTCGCATACATGCGGAAATAGTTCTGAAAAGTAATCGATGCCAGCGTCTGATTCTCTTTCTGAATCTCAACGCCCTCTTTCGCCTCCACCGCCTGATGCAAACCATCAGACCAGCGACGGCCAGCCATCATACGGCCGGTAAATTCATCCACGATCACAATTTCACCATCGCGCACGACATAATGCTGATCGCGGTGATAAAGGTTACGCGCACGCAGTGATGCATACAAGTGATGCACCAGCGTAATATTGGAAGCCTCATACAGGCTTGAACCTTCCACCAGCAGGCCGGCTTCTGCCAGCAAGGCTTCGGCATGCTCATGGCCCTGTTCAGACATCACTACGTTCTGGGCTTTTTCATCTACCCAGAAATCGCCTGCGCCTTCTTCTTCGGTCTGCGCTACCAGTTTTGCAGCAACAACGTCGATTTGAGTGTATAGCGCTACGCTGTCATCGGCCTGGCCTGAAATGATCAAAGGCGTACGTGCCTCGTCAATCAGGATCGAGTCCACTTCATCGATCAGCGCATAATTCAAACCGCGCTGCACACGCTCTTCTGCGCCGTAAACCATGTTATCGCGCAGGTAGTCAAAACCATACTCGTTATTAGTACCGTAGGTAATATCCGCTGCGTATGCCTGGCGCTTGGCTTCATTGGTCATCTGTGACAGATTGATGCCGATTGATAAACCTAAAAAGTTATAAAGCTTACCCATCCACTCCGCATCACGCTTCGCCAGATAATCATTCACGGTAATAACGTGTACGCCTTTGCCGCTTAAGGCATTCAGGTAGGCTGGCAATGTCGCCACTAAAGTTTTACCTTCACCGGTACGCATCTCAGCGATTTTTCCTGCGTTAAGCACCATACCGCCGATGAGCTGCACATCAAAATGGCGCATGCCCAAAGCGCGGCGACTGCCCTCACGCACTACGGCAAAAGCTTCCGGTAGCAGTTTTTCCAGGCTTTCGCCATTGGTGTAACGTTGTTTGAATTCCTCGGTTTTAGCCCTAAGCGCCTCATCACTCAGCGCCTGCATTGACGGCTCCAGCGCATTGATCTGCTGAACCTTCTGCGCATATTGTTTAACAAGCCTTTCATTACGGCTACCGAATAATTTTTTGAACAACGTGGAGATCATGAAATGAGTGACTTTCCGCTAGAGGATAAAACTTTGTGGTTAGTGTATGAATCGAATATGGGATTGTAATTTTGAAATACCGGAGAATCATTAAACATACTAATTTAGTGAGTTTGCTTCTGCCTTCTGGATTACCGTACCTATAAACTATATTTATTACCTGTACTTGTACTGTTAATTGCTCGCTTTAAGATATTTTCTTGGATCCAACGGGTTGCCTGCCAATCTTATTTCATAATGCAGATGCGGCCCCGTTGAACGCCCGGTGCTGCCTACCTCTGCAATTTTCTGGCCTTTTTCAACACGCTCACCGGCTCTGACATAAAGTCTGGAAGCATGCGCATAGCGCGTTTCCAAGCCAGAACCGTGGTCGATTTTTACAAGTTTACCATAATCAGGGGTTTGCTCGGCGGTTGACACGATGCCGCCTGCCGCCGCAAAAATGGGAGTGCCCGCCGCAGCCGTAAAATCCAGCCCCTCATGAAACGCCTTATGCCCATTAAAAGGGTCTATACGCCAGCCAAAACTGGAAGAATTAAATGCTGCAGCTACCGGGCTGCTGTTTGGCAAAGTATCTTTCAATACACTTTGCTGCAGTAATTTTGCTTCAATGCTGCTGAGCTGCTCTGTGCTGAATTCGATTCTATCCATTAATTCAGCAATCTTGGCCTGCAACTCCGTTTCAGATAACGGCCCGCTTCTGACTAGCGGACCACCGCGGTTAGCTGTGCCGGTCAGGCTGGAAACCGGGCTGCCTAACTCAGGCTTCGATGGAATCTTGAGTGGTTTCACGCTGCCCGCGGCGTTATCCTGTGCAAAGCTTTTTTCACCTGCCAGCTTCGCCAGCCGTTCACTTTGCGCATCCAGGCGCATCATGCGCGCCTGCAGCTCACCTAGCTGCAATGCATAGGCATCAAGATGTTTTTGCGGATTATTGAAAGAAAATCGCAAATGGTTAGGTATTAATGACTTAGAGCCCTGTTGTGCGCTTGGCTGCTGTGGCACAATTAGCATCATTGCGATCAATACCGGCAAAAACACCAGTGCTGCCAAGGCCATACTCACTTGCAGCACAGAAAGCGTTCTCGCCTTCGCCATATTGTTTGAGACTAAAATGATATTCATACTACCCCTAATCATTACAGGCATTATATAAACAGCCATGCAACGATTTAATACATTGCTTAAAAATCCTGAGCTGAATGCGCTGCACACGCGCACGCAAGAAACTCAGGCTGCACAAAAAATCTGGAATGCAATCGCTCCGGATAACCTGGCTAAATTCAGCCGCGCAAGCAGCATCAAGAACAAGCAATTAAACGTATATGCCGACAACAGTGTGGTCGCGGCAAAAATTAAGCTTTTGCTGCCTAGTCTATTGATTCAGCTACAAAAGCAAGTGTGTGAAGTTACTGCAATTCGCGTAAAAGTGCAAGTAAAATCTAGCCCGCAACCCAAGCACAAAACGCCCAGAAAGCTTACTCCGGCGGCCGTCAGCAGCTTGAAGGAACTGAGTGTGAAATTGGCTGGCACTGCATTGGGCGATGCACTGGACAAGCTTTATAAAAGTGCTGACTGATACAACATTGCCGCTCGCGCCTGCCACGGGAGCCGTTCTATTGTGGGTGCAGTTTAATAATGCAATAATGGACTAATGTTACAATTTATTTACACTGTAAAACCATAAGGAGCTACCCGCCGCAATAATTGTTCTTACCGCAACAAATACCCTCGATTCAGCTTTACTGTATTCCGCTTCAAGCAGCAACAAATGTTTTGTACCTGGTTTCATATACTAGTTTTATTTCGACGTTTTACAGCAGTTTTCTGAGTAACGTAATTGATAAAAATATAGATAGGGAGAAGTCATGTCAGTCGAACTAATGGTTGCCATCGGCGCCGCAATTGTTGCGGTTCTGTATGGAGCAGTTATGAGCAAATGGATTTCAGGTTTACCCGCAGGCAACGCGCGCATGCAGGAAATCGCCGGCGCAATTCAACAAGGGGCTGCCGCTTATCTGGCCCGTCAATATAAAACCATCACGATTGTCGGTGTCATACTGGCAGTTCTAATCGGCATTTTCCTCAACGCCACCACTGCAATAGGATTTGTGATCGGCGCCGTGCTTTCAGGTGCATGTGGCTTTATCGGCATGAATGTATCCGTCAAAGCCAACGTACGTACTGCACAGGCCGCCACCAAAGGCATAGGCCCTGCATTGGATGTTGCATTCAAAGGCGGCGCAATTACAGGGATGCTGGTGGTTGGTTTAGGCCTGCTCGGAGTCGCCGGTTTTTATGCATTTCTGGGCGGCGAGGCCGCAACGAACCTGGATCCGCTCATCGGCCTGGCATTCGGTTCATCCCTTATTTCGATCTTTGCCCGTCTGGGCGGCGGTATCTTTACCAAGGGCGCTGACGTTGGCGCTGACCTGGTAGGCAAGGTTGAGGCTGGCATCCCTGAAGACGATCCGCGCAACCCGGCGGTGATTGCAGATAACGTAGGTGACAATGTAGGCGACTGTGCAGGCATGGCCGCCGACTTATTTGAAACCTATGCTGTGACCTTGATTGCGACAATGGTTTTAGGCGGCTTGCTCATTACGACATCAGGTGCAAACGGCGTGCTTTATCCATTGCTGCTGGGTGCAGTATCGATAGTAGCCTCCATCATCGGCTGTTTTTTTGTTAAAGCATCGCCAGGCATGAAAAACGTAATGCCGGCCTTGTATAAAGGCCTGGCTGTAGCCGGCATACTTTCATTGGGTGCGTTTTATGTCGTAACCATGAAAATGTTTCCTGAAGGCTTGATGGCTGGCGACCTGGCCATCTCTGCCAACCAGCTGTTCGGCGCATGTGCGGTCGGTCTGGTACTCACCGCAGCGCTGGTCTGGATTACCGAGTACTACACCGGCACTGATTATGCACCAGTACGTCACGTTGCACAGGCCTCCACCACAGGCCATGCCACCAACATCATTGCCGGCATCGGCGTTTCAATGAAATCGACAGCATTGCCGGTAATATCGGTGTGTATCGCCATCTGGACAGCCTATCACCTGGGTGGCCTCTATGGCATTGCCGTTGCGGCAACTTCAATGCTGAGCATGGCAGGTATTGTTGTAGCGCTGGATGCTTATGGCCCGATCACTGACAATGCAGGCGGGATTGCAGAAATGGCGGAATTGCCAAGCAATGTGCGTGATGTGACCGACCCGCTGGATGCGGTAGGCAACACCACCAAAGCAGTGACTAAAGGCTATGCAATTGGTTCTGCCGGTTTAGCTGCACTGGTACTGTTTGCGGACTATACCCACAAACTGGAAGGCGCCGGCATTGCGGTCAAATTCGACCTGAGCGACCCCATGGTGATTATCGGCCTGTTTATTGGCGGTTTAATCCCATTCCTGTTTGCGGCGATGGCGATGGAAGCCGTTGGCCGTGCTGCAGGCGCAGTGGTTGAAGAAGTTCGCCGCCAGTTCCGCGAGATCAAAGGCATTATGGAAGGCACGGCCAAACCTGAATATGGTAAAGCCGTAGATATGCTGACCACCGCAGCCATCAAGGAAATGATGATTCCATCATTACTGCCAGTGGCGGTACCGGTTGCCGTAGGCCTGCTGCTGGGCCCTGTTGCGCTTGGCGGCCTGCTCATGGGGACGATCGTTACCGGTTTGTTTGTCGCGATTTCAATGTGTACCGGCGGCGGCGCCTGGGACAATGCCAAAAAGTATATTGAAGATGGCAATCACGGCGGCAAAGGTTCAGATGCGCATAAGGCGGCAGTTACCGGAGATACCGTTGGCGACCCTTACAAAGACACAGCAGGCCCTGCTATTAACCCGCTGATTAAAATCATCAACATCGTGGCATTGCTGATCGTGCCGCTACTGTAACCCTGAACAAGGTTCTGGCGTAATCATCAAAAGGCGGTCTTGGCCGCCTTTTTTCCGTTTAAATAAACCCAAATCAAGCCAAACAGTTAAAATACGTAAATCAGCATTTCGCTACCATTAACACAATTCAATCACAGAGGCTCCAGTATGCGGCATTCAGAATTCCATCGTTCACATCGCATTGGCTGGCTGCGGGCAGCCGTTCTGGGTGCAAATGACGGGATTGTTTCTACCGCCAGCCTGCTGATCGGCGTTGCCTCCGCTGGCGCATCTCACCAGACAATCCTGATCACCGGTGTTGCCGGCCTAGTGTCCGGCGCGATGTCGATGGCAGCTGGCGAGTATGTTTCCGTAAGTTCGCAAGCAGATACGGAAGCTGCGGATATTGCCCGCGAAACCGAAGAACTTGCCACACAGCCGGAGCATGAACTGGATGAACTGACCGGAATTTATACTTTACGCGGGCTAACGCCGGAGTTGGCCCGCCAGGTTGCAGTACAGCTTACTGCACATGATGCGCTGGCTGCACATTCACGTGACGAACTGGGGATTACTGACGCGATGAATGCAAAACCGGTGCAGGCTGCGCTTGCTTCTGCCGGCACATTTGCACTCGGGGCTGCCTTACCATTACTGGTGGCATTCTTCGCCACCCCTACCAGCACCATCCCCTATATTGCCGTTACATCGCTTGCATTTCTGGCAGCACTCGGCGGCCTGGCTGCGCAAGCCGGCGGCGCCAGCCTAGTTAAAGGCGCATGCCGCGTGGCTTTCTGGGGCGTACTCGCTATGGTTGCCACAGCTGGCGTAGGCAGCCTGTTTGGTGTTGCTGCAACGTGATGCACCAAAATAGAAAAGGCAGCCGAGGCTGCCTTTTCTATTATCTGCTGGTTGCAATCTGATGCAAATTAAAACGCTGGTTTTACTTTTGCTTCATTGTAGTTCTTAACGCCATCCAGGATTTCTTTCTTCGCCTGGTCTACATCGCCCCAACCGTTGATTTTTACCCATTTACCTTTATCAAGGTCTTTGTAGTGTGCGAAAAAGTGCGCAATCATGTCAAGACGGCCTTCTGATACGTCTTTGTATGATTTCAGGTGCGTATATAAACCACATACTTTCTCAACCGGCAGCGCCAGCACTTTAGCGTCCAAACCTGCTTCATCTTCCATCAGCAGCACGCCAATCGGACGGCAGCGTACAACTACGCCTGGGATCAGCGGTACCGGTGTAATCACCAATACATCAACCGGGTCTCCGTCATCAGCCAGTGTGTGTGGCACATAGCCGTAGTTCGCTGGATAATGCATTGCTGTGCCCATGAAACGGTCTACAAAAATCGCGCCGCTTTCTTTATCTACTTCATATTTTACTGGGTCACCCTGCATCGGGATTTCAATGATCACATTAAAATCATTCGGGACATCTTTGCCGGTTGGCACTTTGTTCAATGACATTGTTTATTCCTAAATATAAATTTACTAAATAAATTAACGACTAATTTTGAGGCGCAATTATAACAAGTCCGCACAAAAGACATACTAAAAGTCTTGTAACAAATTGCTAAATGTCGATTTCACTGTGTTTAACCTGCTCACGGCAGCTTTGAATAATCGATTCCGGAATGAATAACAGTGCCAGGTAAAGCAGCACCGGGATAATCACAACATCATCCAACTGGCCAATCACCGGGATAAAGTCAGGAATAAGATCGAACGGCAGCAACAGATAACCGACCGCCAGGCCTAAAAACAATTTAGCGACCCATGGCGTCTGCGGATGTTTCAATACCAGCCGATATACCGCGAACTCGCGCTTCAACTGCCTGCCCAGCAACTTGAGCTTATTGATCACAATAGACATTGCCGGTAAGCCGCTACAGGCTTACTCCAGGCTTAAAGGCTTGCCGGTCAGGCGCTCAAACGCTTCCATATATTTTTCACTGGTTTTTGCAGCGACATCATCTGGCAAAACCGGTGCCGGCGGGGTTTTGTTCCAGCCGCTGGCTTCCAGCCAGTCGCGTACATATTGCTTATCGTAACTCGGTGGATTTTTACCTACTGCATAACTTTCCGCAGGCCAGAACCGTGAAGAATCCGGTGTCAGCACTTCATCCATCACATGCAGCACGCCATTTTCATCCAGGCCGAATTCGAATTTGGTATCGGCAATAATGATGCCGCGCGTGAGTGCGTACTCCGCAGCCTGGCTATACAGCGCAATAGCCACCTTGGCGACTTGCGCTGCCATGTCTTTACCAATCAATGCCGCGCATTCATCCAGGCTGATATTTTCATCATGCTCGCCTACTGCGGCTTTGCTGGATGGGGTAAATATCGGTTCAGGCAGCTTTGATGCTTCCTGCAGGCCGGTAGGTAATTGAATACCGCACACAGTACCTTTTGCTTTGTATTCTTTCCAGCCACTGCCAACCAGATAACCGCGTACGATCGCCTCGATCGGCAGCGCCTTGAGTTTTTTAACGACAACCGAACGGTTGGCAAGCTGTGCTTTCTCTGCCGCATCCGTCACTACGCTAACCGGGTCAATGCCTGTCAGGTGATTCGGCACCACATTCTGCAGTTTCTCAAACCAGAAATTTGCCATCTGTGTCAGCATTGCGCCTTTGTTGGCAATACCTGTGGGCAAAATGACATCAAAGGCGGATAAACGGTCTGTACTCACCAGCAGCATGGTATTGGCATCGATATCGTAGATATCGCGCACTTTACCTTGATGGATACGTTTCAGGCTTTTGATACTGGTTTCTAACAGTGGCTTATTCATGGCTTTATTGATATTCGCTAAATTAATCGATAATCGAATTGCATATTATAAAGTGCCCGCAGAGCTTTATCTAATTTTTTACACCAGATAGCAACCGGGCCACTTGCGCACGACCTAGACGATAGGCCTGTTCTCGCCTATTTTAACGATTTTAAGCGTATTGGTTCCACCCGGGCTGCCGATAGGTTCGCCGAAAGTCAGCAGCACCAGGTCTCCTGCAACCACGGCTTTTTGCTGTAACAGCACCTGCTCCATCTCCAGCAGGATCTCATCCTTGTTTTTATTTTCCTGGTTAATCGGGTACGGATATACACCTCGGTGCAGGGTCAGCTTCCTGCGTGCGAACTTATCAGGTGAAAGTGCGTAAATCGGCACTTCGGCATCTGCGCGTGACAGCCATTGTGCGGCATTGCCCGATTGCGTCAATGCCGCAATCGCTTTGACCTTCAAATGTTTTGCGGTATATATCGCGGCTGCGGCGATCGCCTCATCCGTTTTAATCAATGCCTGACCCAGCTTCTGTACATGATGCTCACTAAAGTATTCTTTCTCGGCCTCTGCAACAACTCGATGCACGGCTTCGACTGTTTCCAACGGATACTGACCGGATGCGGTTTCTGCTGACAGCATGACCGCATCGGTGCCATCCAGCACCGCATTGGCCACATCCGACACTTCCGCACGTGTGGGAATCGGGCTTGAAATCATGGATTCCATCATCTGCGTGGCGGTAATCACCAGTTTGTTATGGGCACGCGCCATACGTATCATGCGCTTCTGCAAGCCCGGTACAGCGGCATCTCCGACCTCGACGCCCAGATCACCGCGCGCTACCATAATCGCATCCGAGGCCTCCACAATGGCCTCCAGCTCAGTGATTGCTTCTGCCCGCTCAATCTTTGCAATAATACTTGCCGAACCTCCGGCCTCTTTCACCAGGGTACGCGCCAATTCAACATCCGCTGCAGACTTAGGGAAAGAGATCGCAATGTAATCGGCTTCCAGTGCGACGGCCGTTTTAATGTCTTCACGGTCCTTTTTAGTCAGGGCCTCTGCCGACAAGCCGCCGCCCTGGCGATTGATGCCTTTGTTATTTGAAAGTACACCGCCGTTCAGCACCATACAGTGAATCTGGTTACCTTTCACCCGATCCACCTGCATCGTGATACGGCCGTCATCCAGCAGCAAGACAGCACCTTCGCCGACTTCTTGCGGTAAAGTCCGGTAGTCCAGTCCAACGCGATACTGGTCACCAAGCTCACAGTCTGCATCGAGTACAAAGATATCGCCTGTTTTCAAACTGATCTTATCCTGTGCAAATTTGCCGATCCGAATCTTCGGCCCCTGCAAATCACACAGCACGCCCACAGGACGCCCCAGCTTCATGGCGATATTACGCACGATTTCAGCACGCCGGATATGTTCTTCAGCAGTGCCATGCGAGAAATTCAGGCGCACAACGTTTACGCCTGCGGTAATCATGCGCGCTAGCATTTCCTCGCTGGTGGAGGATGGTCCTAATGTTGCTACAATTTTTGTTTTACGTAATGCCAATATGTTCTACCTTTTTTTATTATTTGGTACTGCCTATACGTTCTTAAAAACAAAATGGGGCTGATGGCCCCATTTTTAAAGCACAAAATAATCGGAGCTATTAGCTTTTGGCACGTTGTTCCAGAATCTCTACCGCCGGTAATTTCTTACCTTCTAAAAACTCAAGAAATGCGCCGCCGGCAGTTGAAATATAATCCACTTTACTTTCAATACCATATTTCTGGATAGCAGCAATCGTGTCACCACCGCCTGCCAATGTAAAGGCTTTGGTATTTGCAATCGCATCAGCAATGGTTTTAGTACCTGTACCAAACTGGTCAAACTCAAACACGCCTACCGGACCATTCCAGACAACAGTACCTGCATTCTTGATGATCTCAGCTAATTGATCAGCAGATTTCGTGCCAATATCAAAAATCATGTCATCGGCAGTGACTGAAGCAACGTCTTTGCTCACTGCAGGTTCATTGGCATCAAACTTTTTGCCGCAGACTACATCTACCGCCACCGGCACCGCTGCACCTCTAGATGACATTTTGTCCATTAATGCACGTGCCACAGGCACCAAATCATCTTCACACAGCGATTTTCCGACTTCAAACCCTGCAGCTTTCAGGAAGGTATTCGCAATACCGCCGCCCACCACCATCTGGTCAACCTTCTCGGACAGGCTTTCCAGCACCGTCAGCTTTGTTGAGACTTTACTGCCGCCAACGATTGCCACCATCGGACGCGCCGGGCTCAATAATGCCTTGGTCAGGGCTTCCAGCTCATTCACCAGCAGAATGCCTGCCGCTGCAACAGGCGCAAATTTCGCTACACCATAGGTGCTGGCCTCTGCGCGATGCGCAGTACCAAAAGCGTCCATCACAAAAATATCGCATAGCTTGGCATACTTTTGTGACAGTTCATCGATACATTTCTTTTCGCCTTCATTAAAGCGGCAGTTTTCCAGCACAACCAGCTCACCCGGTGCGATATCAAAGCCGCCATCGACCCAGTCTTTCACCAGCCGAACCGGCTTGCCTAACTTGGCAGTGATGACATCGACTACAGGTTTAAGGGAGTTTTCCTCTGAATATACACCTTCTTCCGGGCGTCCCAGATGCGAAGTAACCATCACTTTCGCGCCGGCTTTGAGCGCATGCTCAATCGTTGCCATTGATGCCGTAATGCGCGCATCTGATGTTACTTTTCCGTCAGCTACCGGCACATTCAAGTCCGCACGAATCAACACGCGCTTGCCTTGCAGATCCAGATCTGTCATTTTGATGTAATGCATGGTTAACTCCCCCTACCCCGTTTAACGGGCACCTCTATAAATTCAATATTTGGGCACATTACTGCGTTGCGCGGTACTCGCAACCTCGCTGTATATTGCATACTATCTCGGCTTCTGCGTTCCGTGCGCCTTTGGCGTATGAATAATGCGCTTCAGCGCATATATTCTACGGACATGCCCTTTACGGGTAATACTGCATCCCAACTCTTGTATTTATAGAGGCGCCCTAATATTATTTTGCGTTCATTAAAGCAACAGCAGTATCCAGCATACGGCAGCTGAAGCCCCACTCGTTATCATACCAGGCCATCACTTTAACCAGCCTGCCGCCGATTACCGTGGTTTGCTTCGCATCAAAGTTAGAGGAAGTTTCCGTGTGATTAAAATCTGATGAAACCAGCGGTTCAGTGTTGTAGGCAAGAATACCTTTTAACGGGCCTGATTCCGAAGCTTCCTTGATAATCGCGTTCACTTCTTCTTTTGTCGTATCGCGGCCTGGGATAAAGGTCAGATCTACCACTGACACGTTTGCAGTAGGCACACGCACAGCGAAACCTGAAAGCTTGCCGTGTAATTCCGGAATCACGATACCAACCGCCTGAGCCGCGCCGGTTTTGGTAGGAATCATATTCAACGCAGCAGCACGTGCGCGGTACAGATCTTTATGGTGTCCGTCCACCAGCATCTGGTCATTGGTGTAAGAATGGATTGTAGTCATCAAGCCTAATTCGATGCCCAGCTTGTCATTCAACGCTTTAACCATAGGTGCCAGGCCATTGGTGGTGCATGATGCATTGGAAATCACGCTCATGTTTGCAGTCAGGATGTCGTGGTTTACGCCATAAACAACAGTCGCGTCACATTCGTTTTTATCCGCAGGCGCTGAAATAATCACTTTTTTCGCACCGGCCTCAATATGCGGCAGACATTTCTCCTTGGTACGGAACGCGCCGGTACATTCAAGCACCACATCCACGCCCAGTTCTTTCCATGGCAGGTTGGCCGGGTTGCGGTCGGTAGTCACACGAATTTTATCGCCATTGAGTACCAGGTAATGCTTACCGTCTTCGTCCAGTGTTTCTACGGTTCCTTTAAACTTACCATGAATAGTGTCATGCTTAGTCAGGTGTGCCGTGCATTCAAGATTGGCAGATCCATTGATTGCCACAATTTCTATATCTTTACGTTGCTGCTCATAAATCGCACACAAAATATTGCGCCCGATACGTCCATAACCATTAATTGCGACTCGAATTGCCATGATAATTCCTAAATTTATTCTGTTAGCACAAAGATTAAAAACAGCGCTGAATAGCCGAGAATAACCGTTTAAATCAAAAGTAATGAATACTTAAGCCTTACTGAACACAATACAACCAAAAACGGAGTTTTTAAAACTTAACTTTTATATTTACTGAATTTTACGTCTATTTCACGACGCCACAAAAAAACAAGGCACCCCATATTGAGGTGCCTTGCAGACTAGCCAATTAAGCTTGTTAGGCTTATCAGTACAGTACTAGTAAATTAAAGCACCGATTTAACAGTTGCAACTACGTTCTCAACTGTAAAGCCGAAGTGTTTCAACAGTACGCCACCTGGTGCTGATTCACCGAATGTGTCGATACCGACTACTGCACCTTCAAGACCTACATATTTGCGCCAGAAGTCAGTGTGCGCAGCTTCAACAGCCACACGCTTAACACCTGGAGTCAATACGCTGTCTTTGTAAGCTTTGTCTTGACGGTCAAATACGTTTGTTGATGGCATTGAAACCACACGTACTTTAGTACCTGCAGCGTTCAATTCAGCAGCAGCTTTAACAGCCAGATCAAGCTCAGAACCGTTAGCGATGATAATCACGTCTGCTTTACCAGCTACGTCAGAGAATACATAACCACCTTTACGCATCAGGTCAAAGTGCGCTGCATCATGTTTGATACCGGCAACGTTCTGACGGCTCAATACCAGGCTTGATGGACCGTTTTTACGTTCAACAGCAGCAACCCAAGCTACCGCAGTCTCAGTGGAGCTACCTGGACGCCATACATCCATGTTAGGGATGTAACGCAAGCCAGATGTGTTCTCTACTGGTTGGTGAGTAGGACCGTCTTCACCTTGACCGATAGAGTCATGTGACAATACAGCGATCGTGCGTTGTTTCATCAATGCAGCCATACGCAATGCGCTCTTCGCGTAGTCTGAGAACATGTGGAATGTACCGCCGAATGGCAACA
>Ga0208626_1000081_pt1 | contig 46257 bp, 42 predicted proteins | sample LakWasMet10_HOW4_2_FD_183860 | JGI IMG/M metagenome (GOLD analysis project Ga0208626, IMG submission 183860) | Freshwater sediment methanotrophic microbial communities from Lake Washington under simulated oxygen tension - Sediment Metagenome... | ecosystem: Environmental > Aquatic > Freshwater >... | reverse complement strand
TCTGAAACGGGAAGAGTAAACCTACTCCTCCCGTTTTGCATATCTGCCATCTGTTCATGATGGACAAAGACTATACAATTTTTAATGCCGTAAAAACAAGGAGTTACTGTGTCACAAAACCTGCCCGCCATACTAGTACTTGCAGATGGAACCGTGTTTCGTGGCATGTCAATCGGAGCATCAGGCCACACCGTGGCCGAGGTTGTGTTCAACACTTCGATGACTGGCTACCAAGAGATCCTTACCGATCCGTCATACACCAAGCAAATCGTTACATTGACTTATCCGCACATCGGTAATTACGGTGTGAATGCTGAAGACGTAGAGTCCGGCAAGGTTTATGCGAGCGGTTTGATCATTCGCGATTTGCCGCTTACCTACAGCAACTTCAGAAGTACCCAATCTTTGCCTGAATATCTGGCAGCCAATGATGTCGTGGCAATTTCCGGTATCGATACGCGCAAGCTGACACGCGTTTTGCGTGAAAAAGGTGCGCAAGCCGGCGCTATTATCGCCGGTGAAGCAGATGAAGCTAAAGCATTGGCTTTAGCTAACAGCCTGATCGCTGGTTTTCCCGGCATGGCTGGGCTGGATCTGGCCAAGGTCGTGACCTGCGAAAAGCCATACCAGTTCACGGAAGGTGAATGGGCGCTGGGTCAGGGCTTTACCAAGGCTCCTGAAAGCAAGTTTCATGTGGTTGCCTACGACTACGGCGTGAAACGCAATATTCTGCGCATGCTGGTTTCTCGCGGCTGTAAAGTGACTGTGCTGCCGGCACAGGCCACAGCCGAAGAGGCGCTGGCGCTGAATCCTGATGGCGTATTCCTGTCTAACGGTCCAGGCGATCCTGAGCCATGCGATTACGCAATCAAGGCAATCAAGACCATTGTGGACAAAGGCGTGCCTACATTCGGTATCTGTCTCGGTCATCAGTTGCTGGCTTTGGCCAGCGGTGCAAAAACCGTAAAAATGAAGTTCGGCCACCACGGCGCAAACCATCCGGTGCAGGATGTAGAAACCAAACGTGTATACATCACCAGCCAAAACCACGGCTTTGCAGCCGATGCGGCAAGCTTGCCTGCCAATATCAAGGTGACCCATGTTTCATTGTTTGATGGCAGCCTGCAAGGGATTGCGCGCACCGATCAACCTGCATTCAGCTTTCAAGGTCACCCGGAGGCAAGTCCAGGCCCTACTGAAATGAGTTATTTGTTCGACCGTTTCATTAGCATGATGCAGGCCAGGCAGCATTAGCCGCAGAGATACGCGGCTAACCGGAAGCGGGCGCCTCCAGGCGACGCAGATGGTTGTCTGCATATGATGTGGTGATGTTTTGTGGTGTGAAGGTAATTAAGCAAACAAATTAAGGAAATTAAGCAATTAAATGAAACAAGTGTGAACGGTTCATCTGCGTTCATCTGCGTTCATCTGCGGCTAAATAACTATGGCAAAACGTACAGACATTAAAAGCATTCTAATTATCGGCGCAGGTCCTATCGTCATCGGGCAGGCCTGTGAGTTTGACTATTCTGGGGCACAAGCCTGTAAAGCGCTGCGTGAAGAAGGTTATCGCGTGATCCTTGTGAACTCCAATCCGGCTACGATCATGACCGACCCGGAAATGGCCGATGCAACCTACATTGAGCCGGTGACCTGGCAGGTAGTGGAAAAGATCATTGAAAAAGAGCGCCCTGATGCGCTGCTGCCAACCATGGGCGGGCAAACGGCATTGAATTGCGCACTGGATCTGGACAAGCACGGTGTACTTGAGAAATTCAACGTGGAGTTGATCGGCGCTTCCAAAGAGGCCATCGACAAAGCGGAAGACCGCCAGAAATTCAAGGATGCCATGACCAAGATCGGTTTGGGCTCTGCCCGCTCTGCGGTTGCGCATAGCATGGAAGAAGCCTTGCAGGTTCAAGCCACGATTGGTTACCCGGCAATTATCCGCCCATCATTTACCATGGGTGGCAGTGGCGGCGGCATTGCTTATAACCGTGAAGAGTTTATTACGATCTGTGAGCGCGGTCTTGATGCCTCACCGACCAGCGAGCTATTGATTGAAGAATCATTGCTGGGCTGGAAGGAGTATGAGATGGAAGTGGTGCGCGACTCAGCGGACAACTGCATCATCATCTGCTCAATCGAAAACCTCGACCCGATGGGCGTGCATACCGGCGACTCGATCACCGTAGCACCGGCGCAAACACTGACCGATAAAGAATATCAGATCATGCGTAACGCCAGCCTGGCAGTGCTGCGCGAGATCGGTGTAGACACCGGCGGTTCCAACGTGCAGTTTGCGATCAATCCGGATGACGGTCGCATGATCGTCATCGAAATGAATCCGCGTGTCTCGCGTTCCTCTGCATTGGCCTCCAAAGCAACCGGGTTTCCGATTGCCAAAGTAGCCGCCAAACTGGCGGTAGGCTTTACTCTGGATGAACTGCGCAATGAAATTACCGGCGGTGCGACGCCAGCATCTTTCGAGCCAAGCATCGATTACGTAGTGACCAAGATACCAAGATTCGCATTTGAGAAATTCCCGCAGGCAGATAGCCGCCTGACCACGCAGATGAAATCTGTGGGTGAAGTCATGGCGATTGGCCGTACTTTCCAGGAATCATTCCAGAAAGCCCTGCGCGGTCTTGAGGTCGGTGTGGATGGGCTGGATGAGAAAAGCGCAGACATGGACACGATCACCAAGGAAATCGGTGTGCCTGGCCCTGAACGCATCTGGTATGTAGGTGATGCATTCCGTATGGGTTTGAGCGTTGATGAAGTATTTGATATTTCAAAAATAGACCGCTGGTTCCTGGTGCAGCTTAAAGACATCATTGACCGTGAGCAGGCGCTGAAAGGCAAGAACCTTGCCGATCTGGACAAGGCAGCTTTGCTGCAGCTCAAGCGCCGCGGATTCTCTGACCGCCGTTTGGCTAAACTGATGGATACTGACCAGCATGCAGTGCGTGCCTACCGCCAGGCTTTGAAAGTGCGCCCTGTGTACAAACGTGTCGACACCTGTGCCGCGGAGTTTGCAACCAATACGGCATACATGTACTCAACCTATGAAGAAGAGTGCGAAGCGCAGCCATCAAACAAGAAAAAAATCATGGTATTGGGCGGTGGCCCTAACCGTATCGGCCAGGGTATCGAGTTCGATTATTGCTGCGTACATGCCGCGTTTGCCATGCGTGAAGACGGCTATGAAACCATCATGGTGAACTGTAATCCGGAAACCGTTTCTACCGATTACGATACCTCAGACCGCTTGTACTTCGAGCCTGTGACGCTGGAAGATGTGCTGGAGATCGTGGCACTGGAAAAACCGGTAGGCGTGATCGTGCAGTACGGCGGTCAAACGCCATTGAAGCTGGCACGCGACCTGGAAAAAGCCGGTGTGCCTATCATCGGTACCACGCCGGATGCGATCGACATGGCGGAAGACCGCGAGCGCTTCCAGAAAATGCTGCAGCAACTGGGTCTGAAGCAGCCGCCAAACCGTACGGCGCGTACCGAACAGGAAGCGCTGCGTCTGGCAGGAGAAATCGGTTATCCGCTGGTGGTGCGTCCTTCATACGTGCTAGGTGGCCGTGCGATGGAGATCGTGCAGGAACAAAGCCAGCTCGAGCGCTACATGCGTGAGGCGGTTAAAGTTTCAAACGAATCGCCGGTGCTGCTGGATCGATTCCTGAATGATGCGCTGGAAGTAGACGTGGATGCCTTGTCTGACGGTGAGGAAGTGATCATCGGCGGTATCATGGAACACGTTGAGCAAGCGGGTGTTCACTCAGGCGACTCTGCATGTTCATTGCCGCCATACAGCCTGTCAGCAGCATTGCAGGATGAACTGCGCGTGCAGACCAAACAAATGGCGAAAGCATTGGGTGTGGTAGGCCTTATGAACGTACAGTTTGCGATTCAGGGCGAAACCGTCTATGTGCTGGAAGTCAATCCGCGTGCTTCACGTACCGTGCCGTTTGTTTCCAAAGCTTGTGGCCTGCAGCTGGCTAAAGTGGCTGCACGTTGCATGGTGGGTCAGTCACTGGTATCGCAAAACGTAACGCGTGAAATCGTGCCGCCATTTTACTCAGTGAAAGAGGCGGTGTTCCCGTTCATCAAGTTCCCAGGTGTGGATACCATTCTGGGCCCTGAGATGAAATCGACCGGTGAAGTCATGGGCGTGGGCAGTACGTTTGCCGAAGCGTTCCTGAAATCGCAATTGGGTGCCTCTACCAAGCTGCCTCAAGGTGGTCGTGCATTTATCAGTGTGCGTAAAGAAGACTATGCAAAAGTGGTCGAGATTGCGCAGCAGCTTGATCGACTTGGTTTCGAACTGGTCGCAACCAAAGGTACTGCAGCAGCGCTGGCAGCCAATGGCTTGAAAGTGCAGCCTGTGAATAAAGTGGCCGAAGGTCGCCCGCATATTGTCGATATGATCAAAAACGGTGATATCAGCTTCATTGTGAATGTGACTGAAGACAAGCGCGCGGTTGCGGACTCATACGAAATCCGCCGCAGCGCACTGCAAAACAAAGTGACTTACTACACAACGATCGCGGGTGCCAAAGCGGCATGTATCGGCATGGCACACATGCAGGAGATACAAGTTGAGTCATTACAGAACTTGCATAAACAACTTAGCTAAAATAAACTTAGCCTAATTCCTAGAAGAACTAATTTTTACTTTTGAAAACCACGCTCATGTGAGTGTGGTTTATTTTTTATATGAGGTAGTAGTATGGCATTGAGTCAATTTCCAGTCACAGTACGTGGCGCAGAGTTACTTAAAGAAGAATTGCAGCGCCTGCGCGGTGTGGACAGACCGAATATCATTCAGGCAATTGCCGAAGCGCGTGCGCAGGGTGACCTGTCGGAAAATGCAGAATATGAAGCTGCAAAAGAGCGTCAAAGTTTTATCGAAGGCCGGATTGCCGAACTGGAAGCCAAGCTGTCAAATTTACAGGTGATCGATCCGAGAACCCTGAATGCAGAAGGGCGCGTAGTGTTTGGCGCAACGGTCAATATTGAAGACCTGGATTCCGGTGATAACAAAACTTATCAGATCGTTGGCGAAGATGAAGCCGACATTAAAAACGGCAAGATTTCGGTAAGTTCGCCGATCGCACGCGGCTTGATTGGCAAGTTGGCAGGTGATGTCGCCGAGATTTCAGCACCAGGCGGCATTAAAGAGTACGAAGTGCTGGATGTGTTGTATATTTAATCAGGGATATTCAATATGGCTTACAGACTATCATTAATCATGGTGACACTATGGGCTGGCGCACTTTGGTCTGCCGGCATCAGCGCTTATGTATTGTTCGATAGCCTGCAGGATAAGCAGTTGGCCGGTATGCTCGCCGGCAAGTTATTTACCGTCGTGACCTATATCGGTATGGTAAGCGCGTTCTATCTGCTGATTCACCGCCTGGTGCAGGATGGAACAGCTGCATTAAAACAGACATTTTTCTGGGCGGTATTCGTGATGCTGCTGTTGGTGCTGGCCGGGCATTTTGGCATTCAACCCATACTGGAGAGCCTGAAAGCGCAGGCTTTGCCCGCAGACGTGATGCAGAGCGTATTTGCAGACCGTTTCAGGAGCTGGCATGGTGTCGCTAGCGTGGCTTATCTGGTTGAATGCCTGCTGGCTTTTGTTGTAGTGCTGAAAGCGCGATAAAGGTTTTTTCCACGAAATGCATTTGTATCTCGTGGGAAAAAGCAGGTTTTCAGCGACTATATTTTTGGAATAACGATTTTTGCACTTTCTTTCACGGTGCTGCTCGGACGGTAAAATACTAACTGTTTGCCGATATGATGTACCGCGATAGCGCTGGTTTGTTTGCAGATGTCATCAAACATGGCTTTGCGTGCGGTGCGGTCATCACCAGCCACTTGCACTTTGATAAGCTCATGCGCGTTCAAGTTGAGTTCGATTTCTTTAATTACATTTTCTGTGAGTCCGTTATTGCCTATCATGACAACAGGATTCAGGCTGTGAGCCAGGCCACGCAGGTGAGCGATTTGTTTGGTGCTTAATTTCATTATTTTCTAACCGTATTTGATAGTCGTTCATTTTAACATGATATTAGTCAGTGCCTGAATCGGCAAAAGTAAACATAACCATGAAACCAACCCGAACCAGTAAAGCATGGATGCAGGAGCATCTTAACGACCCTTATGTAAAGCTTGCGCAGAAGGAAGGCTATCGTGCCCGTGCCGCCTACAAGCTGATGGAAATCGATGATAAGGATAAGCTGATCAAGTCTGGCATGACGGTGGTCGACCTGGGTTCGGCTCCCGGCAGCTGGTCACAGGTAGCCATTCAGCGTTTAAAAGGGCAGGGTAAGGTCATTGCGCTGGATATTCTCGATATGCAGCCGATAGGCGGCGTCACTTTTATACAAGGCGACTTTCGCGAGGAGTCGGTGTTGAGGGTGCTGGAAGAAAAAATAAATAAAACACCGGTTGACCTTGTAATTGCAGATATGGCCCCCAATATCAGTGGTGTTAAGGATGTTGACCAGGCCGGCGCCGCCTATTTAACGGAGCTGGCGCTTGATTTTAGTAAGGACTGGCTGAAACCTGGCGGCAATTTTCTGGTCAAGGTATTCATAGGCGCCGGATTTGAAGAAATCCTGCAGAATATGCGCCAGATGTTTGATAAGGTTGTAACACGCAAGCCTAAAGCTTCGCGTGATAGAAGTAGCGAAGTTTATTTGCTGGGATTGGGGCGCAAACCTTAAATTTTGGTATAAGCTACTCATAAATCACAAGTATTGTTGTTGATATAAGGAATGGAATTTTGAACAACGTGTTTAAGAATGTTGCCATCTGGTTGGCGATTGCTATGGTGTTAATGGCCATTTTTAATTTGTCCGGCGTCAAGAACAATGCCGACAACCAGATTGTTTACTCCCAATTTATACAGGACGTAAAAGACGGCCGCGTTGCCAAAGTGCAGATCGACGGGCGCGTGCTGCGCGTAACCGGTCAGGATGGCAAGAAGTTCAATACCTATGCACCTACAGACCCTTGGCTGGTTTCTGATTTACTTAAATATAATGTGACGGTTGAGTCCAAACCTGAAGAAGAACAGTCTCTACTCATGAGCATGTTCGTTTCATGGTTCCCGATGATTCTGCTGATCGGGGTGTGGATATTCTTCATGCGTCAGATGCAGGGCGGCGGCAAGGGCGGCGGGCCGTTTTCTTTCGGCAAGAGCAAGGCGCGTCAGCTTGATGAAGCCAATAATCCAACAACGTTTGCCGATGTGGCGGGCTGCGATGAAGCCAAAGAAGAAGTTTTTGAACTGGTCGAGTTCCTGCGCGATCCGACCAAATTCCAGAAGTTAGGTGGCCGCATCCCGCGTGGTGTGCTGATGGTAGGCCCTCCGGGCACAGGTAAAACCCTGCTGGCGCGTGCGATTGCAGGTGAGGCAAAAGTTCCTTTCTTTACAATTTCAGGTTCCGATTTTGTGGAAATGTTTGTCGGTGTCGGCGCATCACGTGTACGTGACATGTTCGAAACTGCCAAAAAGAACTCACCGTGCATTATCTTTATTGATGAGATCGATGCGGTTGGCCGTAGCCGCGGTGCAGGCACCGGCGGCGGTAATGATGAACGTGAACAGACGCTGAACCAGCTGCTGGTCGAAATGGATGGCTTTGAAGCCAGCTCAGGCGTCATCGTGATTGCTGCCACCAACCGTGCCGATGTGCTGGACAAAGCGTTGCTGCGACCAGGCCGATTTGACCGCCAAGTGATGGTTGGTTTGCCTGACATTAAAGGCCGTGAACAGATTCTGATGGTACACATGCGCAAAGTGCCTATCGATCCTGACGTTAAAGCCGATATTCTGGCGCGTGGTACGCCAGGCTTCAGCGGTGCGGATCTGGCTAACCTGGTTAACGAGGCCGCATTGTTTGCAGCGCGCCGTAATAAACGTACTGTGGATATGCAGGATTTTGAAGATGCAAAAGACAAAATCTTCATGGGTCCTGAGCGTAAATCCATGGTGATGCGCGAAGACGAACGTCGCAATACGGCTTATCACGAATCAGGCCATGCGGTTGTGGCTGAGCTGCTGCCGAAAGCAGACCCGGTACATAAGGTGACTATCATGCCGCGCGGCTGGGCTTTGGGTCTGACATGGCAGTTGCCAGAGTTTGACCGTATCAGTAATTACAAAGACAAGATGCTCGAAGAAATTTCAATTTTGTTCGGCGGCCGTATCGCGGAAGAAGTATTCATGCACCAGATGTCTACCGGCGCATCTAATGACTTTGAGCGTGCAACCAAGCTGGCGCGTGACATGGTAACGCGTTATGGTATGAGTGATGCGCTGGGTACTATGGTGTATGCGGGCAATGAGCAGGATTCATTCTTCGGCAGCATGAACTCCAAAACTGTGTCTGAGGCTACGCAGCAGAAGGTTGATGCGGAAATTCGCCGTATCCTGGATGAGCAATATGCGCTTGCGCGCAGGCTGATTGAGGAAAATAGCGATAAGGTAGAGGCGATGGCGGCAGCGCTATTGGAGTTTGAAACGATTGATGCTGATCAGATCGGTGACATTATGGCAGGTTTACCGGTGCGCCAGCCCAAACCGCCTCAAAGCAAGATCCCTCCTGCGGCAGGCTCTGCCAGCCCCGGGCCAACTGCCGCAACGGCAGCGCAGCCAAGTGCAAAAACCGAATAGCTGCCGGATCCGATTTAATGCTGTTGTAAATATCAAGGGCTAGTTAACTAGCCCTTTTTATTGAGTATAATTAAACATGAACATCAATACACAATTTCCCTGCGGAAGATTCCAGCTTGATTTGACACGGCCCCAGGTGATGGGGATCGTAAACGTCACCCCCGATTCATTTTCAGATGGCGGAAAGTATTCTTCCGTTAACCTGGCTGTAGAGCATGCATTGAAGCTTATTGCAGAAGGTGCGGATATTCTGGATATAGGCGGTGAGTCTACCCGTCCCGGAGCTGCCCCCGTAAGTCTGGAGGAAGAACTCAGGCGCGTGGTTCCGGTGATCGAGGCCTTAAGCCAAGTGACTACCGTACCGCTTTCTATCGACACCTATAAGCCTGAGGTTATGCGCGCAGCCATTGAAGCCGGTGCAGATATTGTGAATGATATATGTGCGCTGCGCGAAGACGGGGCGCTTGAAATTGTCGCTGCCAGTAATGCAGGTGTCTGCCTGATGCACATGCAGGGCGTGCCGCAGACCATGCAGGTAAATCCCCAATATGAAGATGTGGTAGCTGAAGTAAAGCAGTTTCTTGCCGACAGGGTAGAGGCGTGCCTGGCGCATGGCATAGCCGCTGAGCGTATCCTGCTTGATCCCGGTTTTGGCTTTGGCAAAACCACTGCCCATAATGTTGCACTGATACAGCATCTGGATCATTTTGCCGAATTGGGGTTTCCGCTGCTGGTGGGGCTGTCACGTAAATCGGTACTGGGCAGGATAACGGGTGGAGATGAGCAGCAGCGCTTGCATGCCGGACTTGCGGCATCTGTGATTTCTGTGATGAAGGGCGCGAAAATTGTGCGTGTGCATGACGTGAAGGCGACGGTGGATGCGCTGAAAGTTGTTGCTGCAGTGATGACATAATCTTTCATACGATAATAAAAAAAACTGGCGCCCACTGAAGCGCCTGCCAGTTGGTTAAAGGGATTTTATATGGTTAAAAAGTATTTTGGTACAGATGGCATACGTGGCCGTGTTGGCGATGCGCTGATTACACCGGAATTTGTAATGCGGCTGGGTTACGCGGCCGGCCGCGTGCTGACCAGCCTGGATAGCAACCTTGCAAGAGGTGCGCATCCGGCCGTATTGATTGGCAAAGATACCCGTATTTCAGGTTATATGCTTGAGGCTGCCCTTGAAGCGGGCTTGTCTGCGGCAGGTGTCGATGTCCTGCTTACCGGACCAATGCCAACGCCTGCTGTGGCCTACCTTACTCGTGCCTTGCGTGCCCAGGCCGGTATTGTGATTTCAGCATCACACAACCCTTATGATGATAACGGTATCAAGTTTTTCTCCAGCCTGGGTACTAAATTGCCGGATGATGTAGAGCATGCGATTGAAGCTGCATTAGAGCAGCCGATGCAGGTGATGGAATCAGCCAAGCTCGGTAAAGCGCGGCGTATTGATGATGCTGCTGGCCGTTATGTGGAATTTTGCAAAAGTACTTTCCCTAACCAGCTGGATCTGCGCGGATTGAAAATCGTGCTGGATTGCGCACATGGCGCGACCTATCATGTTGCGCCACCGGTGTTTCATGAACTGGGTGCCGAGATTGTTGCGATCGGCAATAAACCTGATGGCCTCAACATCAATGAGCAGGTCGGCTCCACCCATCCACAGGCCTTGCAGAAAGCAGTTGTTGAACACGGTGCCGATCTGGGTATCGCGTTTGATGGAGACGGCGACCGAGTGATGATGGCGGCTGCTGATGGGCAGCTGCTGGATGGTGACCAGCTGCTGTACATCATCGCTGCTGCGCGTCAGCAGGGGGGAACTCTGGCGGGGGGTGTTGCGGGCACGCTGATGACAAACCTGGCACTTGAGCATAAGCTGGCTGCGATGAATATCCCTTTTGCACGTGCCAAGGTCGGTGACCGTTATGTACTGGAACTGCTCAACCAGAACGACTGGCAATTGGGCGGTGAGAATTCAGGTCATATCCTGACGCTGGATAAACACAGTAGCGGCGATGGCATTATTGCCGCCCTGCAAGTGCTGCATGCACTCATGCAAAGTGGTAAAACCCTGAGCCAGTTACTTGCGGAGATTCCGCTGTATCCACAAGTGCTGATTAATGTAAAAACTGCCAAAAAGATTGACTTGGCTAATCACGCCGAAATTCAGGCTGCGGTTAAGTCTGCCGAAAATGAGCTTGCCGGCAGCGGCCGGGTGCTGCTGAGGGCATCCGGTACTGAGCCGAAAATCCGCGTCATGGTTGAAGGTGAAAACCAGCAACAGGTGCAGGCGCTGGCAGAGCAGATTGCGCAGATCGTTACCGCTGCCGCTTCCTGATCCACCGGGGATGGCTGGGTATCTGGCGGACGCTCGGCCACACAGGCCTTGTGTGTGGAAAACTTCATTTTATCTTCACAAAATATTCACATTGGCATGACAAGCTAACTCCAATTCAAGTCGGATTGGAGTTCAAAATGCCATTGAAAATACGACCCTATTTACACCGCATGCATCAGCTTGATAGCAATATGTGCGTAGCGGTGAATCACAGCAGTCATTATCGAATGGTTCGCGACAGTTTCAGGCTGGTGAGCCGGCTTGGTGATGGCGTGTTCTGGTATGGCCTGATGTTCTCAATACTGCTACTCAAGGGCGGTGATGGCTTGCTGCCTGTGCTGCACATGGCCGCTGCCGGCTTGTGCGGCACCTTGCTTTATAAGTGGCTGAAAGCTAAAACCCTGCGTCCGCGGCCATATCAGGTGCGGCAGGAAATTAACATGGCGGCGATGCCTTTGGATAAATTCAGCTTTCCATCCGGCCATACGCTGCATGCGGTTTTATTCAGCGTGATTGCGCTTAATTACTATCCTCAATTGTCGGTGATATTGCTGCCGTTTACATTCATGGTGGGCTTGTCACGCGTGGTGCTTGGATTGCACTATCCCAGCGATGTCGTAGCCGGCGCGTTGATAGGCTCCACTGTTGCAGGTTTGTCTTTCCTAATGGTGCCGGCATTTTTGTAGAAACCGTATTTTGCCTTTCAAAATTCAGGTTTTATGCTTGCTGTCATATTCATAAAACTGTCATCAAGCTTGCCTATATTGGTTGTGTTAAATGATGAGGCCAGGTTCGAATGAAGATTCTATATATTTCAGATGTTTATTTCCCGCGTATCAATGGTGTTTCCACCTCTATACGTACTTTTGTTAAACAGATGCAAAGCTTGGGGCATGAGGTGCATTTGATCGCACCGGATTATGCTGCCGCTACCGAAGATGAGAGCTGGATTAAACGCATTCCCGCGCATAATATCTATTTCGATCCTGAAGATAAATTAATGAAGTGGAGTGCGGTGATGCAGAAATTGCCTGAGCTGCGCCGCGAAAACTACGACCTGATCCATGTGCATACGCCTTTTGTTGCGCATTATCTGGGGCTCAGGCTTGCACGCGAATTGAATGTGCCTTGCGTTGAAACCTACCACACATTCTTTGAAGATTACCTGCACCATTACCTGCCATGGATTCCAAAGCTGATGGCACGCGGTATTGCGCGCATGATTTCGAAACGGCAGTGCAATGCAGTTGATGCGATCGTTGCGCCATCAGCACCAATGCTGAGCGTGTTGCGTGCGTATGGCGTGAAAGCGAGTGCTGAAGTGATCGCTACAGGGCTGCAGGAACATAGTTTTAAAGAGGCGGACGGGGAAGCTTTCAGGTACAAGTATGGCATTCCGCTGGATCGCCCGATGCTGTTGTTTGTGGGGCGGGTAGCCTTTGAAAAGAATATCGGCTTTTTGCTTGAAATGACGAAGGTGCTGCTTGAACGGCATCCGCAAGCACTGCTGGTTGTAGCCGGGCAAGGGCCCGCCGAAAAAAGCCTGCATCAGCAGGCTAAAGAGCTGGCGCTGGATAACAATATAAAATTTATTGGCTACCTCGACCGCAATACTGAACTGAATGCGTGTTATCAGGCGGCCGATATATTTGTGTTTTCTTCAAAGAGCGAAACGCAAGGGCTGGTGCTGTTGGAAGCCATGGCGCAAGGTACGCCGGTGGTTGCGATTGCCGAGCTGGGAACGGCTTCAATCCTGGTGGAAGGGCAAGGTGCTTTGATCGCGCCGGATCATCCCGAAGGTTTTGCCGAGAAGGTGGATCAGTTGCTGCAATATCCGCAAGACCGTTACGAACTAGGCAAGGCGGCACTGATTTATGCAAGCGAGAATTGGACTGCAAAATTGCAGGCAGAGCGCATGCTGAATTTTTATCACCATCTTAAAAGCGACCATCAGGAAAATAAGCAGCAGAAGCGGTTTGCTGCATCTCTGGTCAAGACTAAGCAGGTAAACGTCGAGTTCTGAGCGTTTCAGTATTTGCAAGCTTGCATCAGGCAGATATGTTGATAGCTTAAAGCGCATAAACGGCTTTGCTTGTATAGTTGGATACTTGTATAGTTGAATCATAGGCGAGTATAGTGAAAGTATAGAAGTTAATCGCTTTGGCACACGATTAAGGAGGGAGTTATGTCTGTCCATGTTCAGGCTATCAAGGCGCTCACGCCGGCTGATTACCTCATTATTGAAAAAGAACATCGACTGCTGGAAAAATTCTTGGCCGACCTCAGGGATGCCTGCACTTGCAGCAAGCAGGAGAAGCTGCCGGACTGCAATCGTTGTGATCACGAAAAGCAGACCTCGTGCCAGGGGCGCTTGCCATCGTTCCTGTATTATGTGATTGACCTTGCGGCTGACCATTTTGATCATGAAGAAGCCATTATGTTAAGGCGTCCCCATGTTACGGAAGATTATGAGTATTACCGCATGCACAAGCTTGCCCATACTGAGATCATGCATAAGCTGAATGCACTGGTGGATGAATGCTTTGCGCTGGATCGTGAGGCCAATACTGCCGAAATCTATATTCGTTTTTACCAAAAGCTCTCGAGCATGTTTGAAGAACATGACCGGTCTTTTGATGACCCTTTTATTCTGTCGACTAAAACCTGACACACACTCACATCCGGGCTCGATCAGTCTGTTTGCCCTGTGATTTAAGAATCAGGCTGTGCTAATTGAGGTTGCTCCAGGACAGCGGGTCAAACGGCCGGCTCTGGCGCCTGAGTTCATAATATAAGCCGTTAGTTTCGTTGCCGCCGCTATTGCCGACATAGGCAATCGCATCACCGCCGCGTACGTTGTCGCCGGCCTGTTTCAAAATAGCCTGGTTATTACCATACAGGCTCATATAGCCGTCACCATGGTCTACGATGATCAGGTTGCCGAACCCCCTTAGCCAGTCGGAAAAAACAACACGGCCACTCGCGACAGACCTTACTTCCGCGCCTTCATTGGCTTTTATGAACAGGCCTTTCCATGAAATGCCGCTATCCGCACGGTTGGCACCAAACCTGTTAGTCACATCGCCGCGCACCGGCAGCCTGAGTTTGCCTTTGAGCGCGGCAAAGTTGATGCCGGACACAGTGTCGCTGGGCAATGCGTTGTTGCTTGCCACCACTTCATTGGCAGGTGCGCTGCTTTCACCGGAGGCTGTTGCAGGTGATGGGCTGTTTTTTCTAGCCTGGTTCCTGGCTGGTTTCGGTTTGGCCGGAACGATCTTTGCAAGGCGCTCAACCAGTTGAGCCAGCCGTTTTTCGTCGCGACTCAACTTTTTGATCTCATCACGCTGGCTCGCAATCTGCTGTGAGAGTGATTTAACCACTTTTGATTTTTCTGATTTCTGCTGCTGAAGCTCGCGGCTCTCTGCAATCTGCTTGTTCTTAAGTTCAGCGACTTCCTGCAAAGCAGCCGCGGTTTCTTCATTAAGCCTGCTGATCTTTGTCAGGTTATCCTGCATCTGCCGGATGGTCTCAGCGCGTGCTTTTGCAATATATGAAAAATAGTGTACGTCACGTGCGATCTGGCTAGGTTTTTCACTTTGCAGGATCATGCGCAGATAGCTCTGCTGGCCATATACATACTGCTGGTAAAGCTGGCCGCTCAGTAATTTCTGGTGCTGTGCCAGCGCCTGGTTGGTGGCATTTGAATCAGCCTGCAGATTATTCAGTAACTTCTTGTTTTCCTGTTGACGCTGATTGATTTCATAGAGTTTCTTATTGGCCGCGCTAATGGCTATTTCACTTTCTTTTAAAGCGTCGGCAGCGTCTTTGTGCGCCTCCTGCGAGCTGTTAAGCTCTTTTTTGAGTGATTCCAGGCGTTCATGTACATCGCTTAATGCGCGCTTTGTCTGCTCAGGTTTCTTTTCTGCCATTGCCAGCGGCGCATGCAGCAGGGTTGCGACCATTAAGGTCGCACAGGCTGCGGCTTGTAACAAACGGTATCGCTTCATTGTTTTTGATGTTGTGAATTATCCGGCTTGGAATCAGTTTTTAAGCTGTAACAGGTTCTTGCCTGTCATTTCAGCCGGCTGGCGCAGCCCCATCATGTATAGCAATGTGGGGGCAAGGTCAGACAATGCGCCGTTGTCATTCAGGTCAGCTTTCCTGCCGATGTACATGAGAGGCACAAGGTTGGTGGTGTGCTGGGTGTGTGGCTGGTGGTTGGCCGGGTCATACATCTGCTCTGCATTGCCGTGGTCTGCCGTGATCAGCACTTCGCCGCCTATGCTCTGCATCGCGTTCACTACACGGCCAATGCAGGTATCCAGTGCCTCAACCGCAGCGATAGCCGCTTTCAGATTGCCGGAGTGGCCAACCATGTCGCAATTGGCATAGTTGCAGATAATGGCATTGTACTTTTTGCTGAGGATGGCCTCCTCAAGCCTGTCGGTCACCTCAAACGCGCTCATTTCCGGTTGCAGGTCATAAGTCTCGACTTTGGGTGACGGTACCAGAATCCTGTCTTCGCCTTCAAACACGGTTTCTTCACCACCGTTAAAGAAAAACGTGACGTGTGGGTATTTCTCGGTTTCCGCAATGCGAAGCTGCGTCAGCCCTGACGTCGATAAATATTCACCGAAGGTGTTGCTCACCTGCTGTGGCGGAAAGATGACAGTGGCTTTAGTCTCTTTTTTATCATACATGGTCAGTGTGAAGTAGCCTGCCAGTTTAGGTACGTGGCGGCGATGAAATCCGTCAAACTCTTCAGCCAGCAGCGCATGCGTGAGCTGACGTGCGCGGTCGGATCGGAAATTCATGAATACAACCACATCGCCGTCTTCCAGTTTTACCGGAGCTTCGCCCGGCTTGCGGATGGCTGTCGTTTTAACAAACTCATCGTTTTCGCCGCGTGCATAAGCATCCTGCAAGCCCTTGGCCGCGGTTTCGGCCGTGAACTCGCCTTCGCCTTCCGTAAAGAGTTTGTAGGCAGTTTCGACGCGCGGCCAGCGTTTGTCGCGATCCATGCCGAAAAAACGGCCGCTGATAGAGGCGATTTTTGCCGTGCCTGATTTTTTACACTGCTCTTCCAGTGCATCAATAAACGGTGCCGCGCTGACCGGAGGGGTATCGCGCCCGTCAAGGAATGCATGAACGTAGATCTTGTCAAGCCCGAGCTTTGCCGCCATCTCTACCATCGCATGTATGTGGTCCTGATGGCTATGCACGCCGCCATCTGACAGCAGGCCGAAAATATGCAAAGATTTATGATTGTTTTTAATGGCGAGCAGGGCAGCCTTCAGTTCGGGATGCTCAAAGAACTCACCGCTTGCAATGCTGTTGTTGATGCGCTCAAAGTCTTGAAACACGATGCGCCCGGCGCCGATATTGAGGTGACCGACTTCCGAGTTTCCCATCTGCCCATCCGGCAGGCCTACATAATGTTCCGAGGCATTAATCAGTGTGTGCGGAAAATTATTCCATAATGCATCCAGGTTCGGTTTTTTTGCCTGGGCAATCGCGTTGTCTTTGATTTCCTCACGGTAGCCGAAGCCGTCTAAAATGAGCAGACATACTGGAGTAGTATTTGTGGGTGACATAGTGTTAGCCTTGACGTTTCATCATATAATTTATGGTCGTATACTCACTATTTTAGCCTAATTACACGTAAAATCTGACTATAAATTTTTAGTGTGATTATTCGCGTAACCATGATCTGGCTGATGCGTTATACGCACATGTGATTCAAATGTTGAAAGGTGTTAAGTGGAATTTTTTAAAGAAAATGTGTTATTGATCGGCCTGGCTCTGGGCTCCGGCATCATGCTGTTGCTACCGTCATTCAAAAAAGGCGCAGGCGGGGCGCTGAGCCTGAGTACGTCTGAAGCGATCAACCTGATTAACCGTAACCACGCATTGGTGCTAGACGTGCGCAATGATGCTGAATTTGCAAGCGGGCATATTGTAGATGCCAAGCATATTCCCTTGGATGAACTCGCAGAACGCCTGACAGAGTTAAATAAATACAAAGACAAGCCGATACTGGTCAATTGCCAGCGTGGCGCTCGCTCAGCCAAAGCCTGCGAGATTCTGCGCAAGGCCGAATTCACGCAGGTGAAAAACCTGCAAGGCGGCTTGGATGCATGGCTTACGGCTAAGTTACCTGTGGTAAAGGCTTAATATCATGGCCAATATTTTAATGTATACCTCAGCAGTATGCCCTTATTGCATGAATGCAGAACGTTTGCTGAACAGTAAAGGCGTCAGTCAGATCAATAAGGTTCGCGTGGACCTGCAACCTGAAAAGCGCAGTGAAATGATGGAAAGAACCGGACGTCGCACCGTGCCGCAGATTTTTATTGATGATCGCCATATCGGCGGCTTTGATGATTTGCGTGCGCTGGATCTGGCGGGGGAGCTGGATCCGCTACTGGTTTAATGGCATTTCAGCCGATATATTTTTTGCGAGCATCAGGGCGTTGCTGCATCCCTAACGCTGCGTTTATAAAAGCGCCATAAATGCGCCACAGCAAGGACTCCTGTAAAGTCTGCTAAAATAGCGGCTGATTTTTGGTGGTTGATTCATTAACCTATTCAATTAACATTTTTTAAGTAGAAAATCATGGCACAAGAAGATAACAACGCAGCACAGGAACAAGCACAGCAACCGGGTTTCAGTATTGAGAAGATTTACGTTAAGGATGTTTCTTTAGAGATTCCTCATGCGCCACAAATTTTCACGGATCGCACCCAACCTCAGGTAAGTATTGAACTGGGCAATTTCGCACAGCAAATCGAAGAAAATGTATTTGAAGTTGCGATTAAAGTAACTGTGACTTCAAAGATCGCCGATAAAACGGTGTTTCTGGTAGAAGTAACACAAGCAGGCATTTTCCAGATCAGCAATGTGCCGGCGGAAAATATTGAATTAATCGTTGGCATTACCTGCCCGAATATCCTGTTCCCATACGCACGTGAAAGCGTATCCGATCTGATTGTGCGCGCAGGCTTCCAGCCAGTGCTGCTGAATCCGATCAACTTTGAAGCGTTATTTGCCCAGCAAAAGCAGCAGCAGGCTGAGCAAGCTTAAGCAGCCCGGCAGCCCGGATCATGTTTCAGCTTGGCGCAAGATCTATAGTCGCACTCATCGCTCTGATGCTGACGCCCTTGCTGGCGGAGGCATTGGAGTTTAAATCAGTCGCGGTACCTAAAGCCATACTCTACGATGCACCTTCCGCTTCGGCAAAGAAAATTCTGCTGCTTAGCCAAAACTATCCTGTTGAAGTGATCGTAAATCTTGGCGAGTGGCTGAAAGTCCGTGACGCACAGGGCGCTATCAGCTGGGTAGAGGCCAAGCAGTTGTCCGACAGGCGAACTGTGATGGTGATTACCGCCAATGCTGAAATAAGGTCGGGTGCCGATGCCGCATCCAATTTGCTTGCCACCCTGGAAAAAGATGTCGTACTGGAAATTGCCGATGCGAAATTGACCAATGGCTGGCTTAAAATAAAGCACCGTGACGGTATTACCGGTTTTATTTTAATATCCTCCGTATGGGGATTTAATTAGATGGACATTTCTATAAGCACATTCTTTGGGCGCCTTGCCGCACATAGGCTGCATCCAAAATCTGTATTTATAGAAGCGCCCATTATGTTAAGGTTTTTAGATGGCAACTGATTCAGGGGTTAAAACGCATGGGGTTTTAAAAACTACCGATGCAAAAATAGCGGTGCTTGGTGCCGGTGCCTGGGGTACGGCGCTCGCAATGAACCTGAGTCAGCGTCACCGTGTATCGCTATGGGCGCGTAATGCCGGCCATGTATCAGGTATGCGCAAGGCGCGGGCAAACCCTTTATACCTTGGTGATTTTAAATTCAACGACCAGCTGTCGGTTGAAGATGATTTGCAGGCGGCGCTGGATGGTGCGGATTTAATCCTATCCGTAGTGCCTACTGCGGGCTTTCGCGGCATCTTGAAAGACATCACTGCGCTGGGCTCTACCTTGCCGATTATCTGGGCGCACAAAGGTCTGGAACCCGGTTCTGCCAAACTGCCATATGAGGTGGCGCAGGAAGAATTGGGCAGCACGCAGCGGTGGGGGGCGTTATCCGGCCCTAGTTTCGCCGCTGAACTGGTGCGCGGATTGCCGACGGCCGTCACGCTGGCTGCCAATCATCAAGCGTTTTCCAATGAGGCCGCACAGCTGATTCATGGTGCCAATCTGCGTGTGTATAACACAACCGATGTGATTGGCGTATCGGTAGGCGGTGCAGTTAAGAATGTGATGGCGATTGCCGCAGGTATTTCCGATGGTATGGGGTTTGGCAACAATGCGCGTGCTGCCATGATTACAAGGGGGCTGGCTGAAATGACGCGATTCGGTGTGGCTTTGGGTGCATCTGCGGAAACGTTCATGGGACTGGCTGGAGTTGGTGACCTGATACTGACCTGCACCGGCCAGTACTCAAGAAACCGCGAAGTCGGTTTGCAGCTTGCCAGCGGTAAAAGTCTGGCGGATATTCTGCAAGGCCTGGGGCACGTGGCAGAAGGCGTGAACACCGCGCGGGAAGTCATGCGTCGTGCGGAAAGCCTTGGTGTGGATATGCCGATTACCCATGAAGTGAACCAGGCGCTGACACACGGCAAGAGCGCACAGGATGCGGTGATGGACCTGCTGGGGCGCAACCAGAAACCGGAAGGCGTTTAGCTTGTTGAGGGGGATTTGAACATTCAACCACCGCCCTCAAACCCAATCTGTCGCCAGGCTTCATATAACAAAATCGCGGCAGAATTCGATAAGTTCAGGCTGCGGCTATCAGGCAGCATGGGCAGCCTTACCCTATGTTTCGGGCTGAATTCAGCACGTATTTCCTCCGGCAAGCCGCGTGTTTCAGGCCCAAATACAAACACGTCACCTTTTTTGAATGCAATGTCTGCGTGGCAGGTGCTGCCTTTGGTCGTGAGCGCAAACATGCGCCTGCCAGCCAGAGCGGTTTTGCAGTCTTGCCAGTTTTCATGCACGTGCAGGCTGGCATATTCGTGATAATCCAGTCCTGCGCGTTTGAGTTGTTTGTCTTCCAGCGCAAAGCCTAACGGCTTTACCAGATGCAGGCTTGCGCCAGTATTGGCGCAGAGCCGGATGATGTTGCCGGTATTGGGCGGGATTTCAGGTTCAAACAAAACGATGGTAAACATAATGTTAGTACGGCTTTAAATGAGTGTGGTTTGGCAATGTTCTTGCAATCACCCAGCATTCTACATGCGCGGCGCCTGCTTGTTTAAGGGTTTTGGCTAATTCATCCAAGCTGGCGCCACTGGTCATGACATCGTCTACCAGTGCGATATTGCGCCCGTGCATATCTTTTTCACATTTAAATGCGCCGCGTATATTTTTAATCCTGTCTTTTAATGGCAGGCCGGCTTGCGGTGGGGTCAGCTTGCTGCGCTGACATACTTGGTAGTCCAGCGTTATCCTGGTTTTTTTGCTGATGACTTTCGCGATTTCCAATGCCTGGTTAAAGCCGCGCTGTTGCAGGCGTGTGGCATGCATGGGCATGGGGATGATCAAGTCGACGGCTGAATCGTGTGGATGTATTTTATTCAGCCACAATTCAGCAAAAGTGTTGGCCAGGTGCAGCGATTCTCCATATTTATAGTGTTGTAATAATTTATCCAGCGGATAGTCGTAAGTAAACAGTGCGTGTGTGGCGTCAAAATGCGGCGGTGCTTTCAGGCAGCTGCCGCATGGCAAACCGTTTGACAGCATCGCGCACTGAGGACAGTGTGCGCTGGTATGCCAGGGCATGTCATCCAGGCAGTCATGACAAATGCCGATGCTGCCGCCGTTGCGGCTGGCACACAAAATACAACTTTGTTTTAACAGTAAATCGAGCATGGTTGCTTAAATTTTAATCTATTGTTCAAAGTTTGCAGGCCTTTTTGTGGACAAGGTATAATTGCGCCTATTCAATACCTGACTAAATCTAGCGCAAGCTAATCAAAGGATAACACCATGCTCGAATCCGCAGCCAATTCAACAGCAGCCACTGAAGCTGTCATCAGTACCGATAGTCTTAAAGCCAATCTGAATAAATCCTGTGATACCAATACAGTCAATCGCTGGAGCGTGGCTGATATTGTCGCATTATTTGAAATGCCTTTCAGCGATTTGATGTATCAGGCGCAAACCGTGCATCGCAAAAATTTTGACCCGAACGCGGTGCAGGTAAGCACTTTGCTTTCAATTAAAACCGGCGGCTGTTCTGAAGATTGCGGTTATTGTCCGCAAGCGGCACGCTATCATACCGATGTTGAAAACGAGCCATTGATGGCCTTGGACGATGTGCTAGCCGCAGCGCAGGAGGCGAAAGACAACGGCGCTAGCCGTTTCTGCATGGGGGCTGCATGGCGCGGTCCTAAACAACGTGATCTGGAGCCGGTGCTGAAAATGATTGCAGAAGTAAAAGCGCTGGGTCTGGAAACGTGCGCTACTTTAGGCATGCTGAAAGATGGCCAGGCTGAGCAGTTAAAGGAAGCGGGTCTCGACTATTACAACCACAATCTGGATACCGCGCCTGAATTTTATGGCGATGTCATTACGACACGTACCTATCAGGACCGGCTGGATACCCTGGACCGCGTGCGCAGCCAGAACATTCACGTGTGCAGCGGCGGCATCATCGGCATGGGTGAAACCCGTGCGCAGCGTGCCGGTTTGCTGGCGCAGCTGGCCAATATGGAGCAGCCGCCAGAGAGCGTGCCGATCAACTTGTTAACGCAGGTTGAAGGCACCCCCTTGCATGGTACTGAGGAGCTGGATCATCTTGAATTTGTGCGCACCATTGCCGCAGCACGGATTACCATGCCAACGAGTTATGTGCGTTTATCTGCCGGCCGCCAAAGCATGAGCGAAGGCACGCAGGCCATGTGTTTTCTTGCTGGTGCCAATAGTATTTTTTATGGCGAAAAACTGCTCACCACCGGCAACCCGGAAGCGGATACCGACAAGAAGCTGTTTGCTAAATTAGGTATTAACAAGATTTAAACTAGCGATATATTGGTTTTATGAAACCTATTTTCAATAAAGCCACGGAGCTAATTTTTGCACTGTCATTCCCGCGTAGGCGGGAATCCAGATCACGTGCATGAATAGCCTGAGGCAAATATATCTTTGCATTTATTTTGTCTGGATTCCCGCCTAAGCGGGAATGACGAATCGGAAGTTAATTAAATGTTAAAAGCTTTACAAAAAGAACTCGAGCAGCGCAAGGTTGATGGCTTATTGCGCCAGCGCCGCCTGCTGGACTCACCGCAGGCAGAGCATATCGTCGCCAACCAGCAGCCGTACCTGTCATTCTGCAGCAATGATTACCTGGGGCTGGCAAACCGGCCGGAGCTGATTGCTGCCATGCAAAAGGCAGCAGGTGCTTCTGGCGTGGGCAGCGGTGCATCGAACCTGATCACTGGTCACCACCGTTATCATGACTCATTGGAAAAGCAGCTCGCGAAATTTGTGGAGATGCCGGCAGCTTTGCTGTTTTCCACCGGCTACATGGCGAACATCGGCGTGCTGGGTGCCCTGACAGGGCGTGGCGATGCCATCTTTGCCGATAAACTGAACCATGCCTGCTTGAATGACGGCGGCTATTTTTCCTACGCGGATTTTCACCGCTACCCGCATAATGATGTTGCCGCGCTGGAAAAACTGTTGCAAACCAGCCAAGCCAAACATAAGCTGATCGCGGCTGATGCCGTGTTCAGCATGGATGGTGATATTGCGCCCATTCCTGAATATCTGGCGCTGTGCGAAAAATATGATGCTTACTTATACCTGGATGATGCGCATGGTTTTGGCGTACTGGGCGCACATGGCCAGGGTAGCCTGCATCACTTTGGCATCAAGTCGCCGCGCATTATTGTCATGGCGACATTGGGCAAGGCTGCCGGGGTGGCCGGTGCTTTTGTTGCCGGCGAGCAGGTAGTGATTGATTACCTGATACAAAAAGCCAAGAGCTATGTGTATTCAACACCTGCACCGCCTGCGCTGTCTGCAACGCTGTCAGCTTCAGTACAGTTGATTGAGCGGGGCGATGACCTGCGTGCCAACCTGTATGCCTTGATCGCATACCTGAAACAGAACCTCAACCTCAAAAAGTGGAAGCTGCTGGAATCAGACACAGCGATTCAGCCATTGGTCATCGGCGGCAATGAGGAGTCATTGGCTGTTAGCGAGTACTTGCAAACACAGGGTATTTTGGTGCCGGCAATTCGACCACCCACAGTGCCGGTTGGCACTGCAAGGCTGCGTATCTCACTGTCTGCCGCGCACACGCTGGATGATGTCAAACAGCTGATAGCGGCAATTCATCAGGCAGAAAGCGTGTTATGAATGTAACTTCCAATCATGTGCATATAGAAACCATAGGAACCGGCCCCAACCTGGTGATGATTCACGGCTGGGGCATGAGCGGTGCGGTTTGGCAGCCGCTGGTTAAAAAGCTCGGAAAAGTGTTCACCCTGCATATCGTAGATTTGCCGGGCATGGGTTTTAGCCGCCCCATAGAGCCATTTCACCTGCATGCAGTCGCTGAAAAAGTGGCGGAAATCTTGCCTGCCAATGCGGATGTGGTCGGCTGGTCTTTAGGTGGTCAGGTAGCGATGCGCATCGCCTTGGACTATCCTGACTTGGTGCGCAGACTGGTGCTGGTGGGCGCAACCCCATGTTTCGTGAACAAGAGTTTTGATGCGGACAGCGCCGAGTACCACACTACCTGGGAGGCGGGCATAGACCCTGAAGTGTTCAGCAACTTTGCTGACAGCGTGAATGAAGACTATCACAAGACCATGGCGCAGTTTTTAACCTTGCAGTGCATGGGAGCCAGTGATGCGCGCAACACCGTAAAAATGCTTCGCAACAAATTTTCTGAGCGCCCTGCGCCTTCATCGCAGGCTTTATTCCGCGCCCTGAATATTCTGCTGGACACGGATTTGCGTGCCGAAGTCGGGCTGTTACGCAAACCAACTTTGCTGATTCACGGTGATCGCGACACATTGGCACCGGTTCAGGCCGCACATTGGATGATGAAAACCTTACCGTTTGGCTTTTTGCGTGTCATGGCTGGTGCTTCACATGCCCCATTTTTATCGCATCAGGAGCATTTTATTGATGCTGTGGTGCAGTTTTTAGAGCCGCAGGCATAACAGATGATAGACCATTATCATATTGATAAAGCGCGCGCGCGCCGGTCTTTTGGCCGCGCCGCAGAAACCTACGATGCTGCAGCCATTTTGCAAAAGCTGGTGCGCGAAGAAATGCTGAGTCGTCTGGATTTGGTGAAACTGGAACCGCAGGTCATTCTGGATGCCGGTTGTGGCACCGGCCTTGCCAGCCATGCATTGCAGAAACGCTATGCGAAATCGCAAGTGGTGTCGTTGGACTTTGCTTACCCCATGCTGCAAAAAACACGCGCTACACGCACCCAGGCTGGCCTTGCTTCCCAGCTCAAATCTTTGTTCGGCGGTGTAAAGCAGAACCTGTTATGTGCCGATATCGAATCTTTGCCACTGGCCAGTGGCAGCACAGGGCTGATTTGGTCTAATCTTGCGATTCAGTGGTGCAATGACCTCGACGCTGCACTGGGAGAATTTCATCGCGTATTACAGCCTGAAAGTCTGCTGATGTTCAGCACCTTTGGTCCGGATACCTTACGTGAACTCAGAACCGCAACCGATGAAGCAAGCGGTAATAGCTATACCAGCGTGAGCCGGTTTATTGACATGCATGATATTGGTGATGCCTTGGTACGCGCCGGTTTCAGTGCCCCGGTGCTGGACGTGGAGCGCTTCACGCTGACATATGACGATGTGAAAAGCGTGATGCGCGACCTGAAAAGCATCGGTGCGCACAATGCAACCGATGGCCGCGCTCGCGGCCTGATGGGCAAAGCCTACTTTGCAAGGCTGGAGCAATGCTACGAGCAGTTCAGGCAAGGCGGTAAACTGCCAGCGACCTTCGAAGTGGTCTATGGCCACGCCTGGCGCGGTAAAGATAAGCCTGTGCTGGATAACGGCATGGCACCGATCAGCTTCAAACCCAGAAACAAATAAGCGGACAATGCAGCAGGCATATTTTGTCACCGGCACTGACACCAATGTAGGCAAAACCTATATCTCTCAGGCTTTGATTCGCCATTTTGTGCATGCCGGCAATAAAACGGTGGGCATGAAACCGATTGCCTCCGGCTGCGAAATCAGCCGGCACGGTGTTTGGCAGGGGCAGCTGGTGAACGAAGATGCGCTGGCTTTGTATGAAGCCAGCAGTGTCAAACCCACCCTCGATCTGATGAATCCATACCGCTTTTCTCCTGCGATTGCACCGCATATTGCAGCGCAGCAAGCTGGGGTCAAGATTGATATTGATGTGATCGACAGCGCCTACCGGCAGTTGGCAGCAATAGCAGATGTTGTGGTGGTTGAAGGGGCAGGCGGTTTTCTGGTGCCAATTAACGCACAGCAAACCATGGCGCACCTTGCGGTTAAACTCAATTTGCCGATAGTGCTGGTAGTGGGCATGCGCCTGGGCTGTATCAACCACGCACTGTTGACGGTTGAAGCGATCAGGGCGCGGGGCTTGACGCTGGCAGGGTGGGTGGCTAACCGGATTGAGCCGGATATGCCGATGTTTGAAGAGAATCTAGCCAGTTTGCAGCAGCGGATTGATGCGCCGTGTTTGAGTGTGGTGGGGTGGCGCGTACAAGCTGAATTTAGTTTGTAGGTTGTTGCTCTTGTGTGATTAGAGGCTTTTTTTACGCATCCATTCTCCGTTGTAAGTTTGTGTTTCGCCTCTAGGCGAGTTACTTTCTTATGCTTGTCCATAAGAAGGTAACCAAAGAACAAGACACCCCCTACTGCTTTTTCTTGCGTTGCTCGCCTTAATGGGCGGCAATCGGGAACTCGCCCAATAAAATCAATTGGGCTCAAACAACCGCTTGCCGAAATCTCCCATCAAGTCTGTGCTACTCAGCGCAGTAGCAGGGGATAATATTGATGCAACCGTTGTGCGTTGAGAAAATCTTTCGTGGTCACATTAAGCTAAGCAAAAGAAATGAGGTCGCCAGCCGGGCGAGACCGGCTACTTACTTTGAGGAGTTGAATTTACTGCGCCAGCTGCGCTGACTCCACCACCACTTTATAAAGCCCCACTTCCTTGGCGCTATTTACACGCACCCCCACCGCAACCTGATTACGTTTGCCCGGCGCTACGCCATTAATGGCGAGTGAACCGCTTTGGCCAATGGCACGCCTAGTATTTGCATCATATTTAACCACTCTAACCACTACGCGGTTGATCGCTAGCGGTGTGCCGTTTTGCACCACTGCAAATACATTACCCGCATTGTCAGCCTGTGCAGCGGATTGTATATATTTGGCCGGGTTGCGCGGCAGGTCAATTTTAACGGCACGCGCAATGGCGTCTTTACCTATATCGGAATTGGAACCGGCGGCCACTTGGTAATGCTGCAATGCACCATTGATGTCGCCACGATCTTCGGCGAGTTGCCCTAGCATGGCATGCCCTGGTGCTGTCGGCAGTAGCTCATTGGCGCGTTTCAGGAATGGTTCGGCTTCGGTTTTCTTGCCCATGTTGAACAGTGCAATACCGCTTTGAATGTGCGGTTTGAAGTAGTCGGGCTGCATCTTGATGGCTTTGTCGTAAAACGCCAGGGCTTCCTGCGGTTTTTTCTGGGTCAAGGCGATGTCGCCTAGCAGTTCCTGAAAGCGCGCTTCGCGCGGCTCAATGGCAATCGCCTGGTTTGCCAGTGTCCTGGCTTTGTCGGTATTTTTCTCATTGAGTGCTTTCACCGCTTCGTCATAGGCTTTGTATGCGCCTTGCGTGGCCTTTAGTTTTGCGGTTTTCTGCGCGTAAATATCCTTGCCCAGTTCGCCGCCGGCACCTATCTGCGCCAGCGTGGCTTTGTTGGCCGCTACGCGTTCCGGTGAAGGTGGATGGCTGGCAAACAGGCCTTCAATGAAGTTGCTCTTTCTGCCTTCACTCAGGCGTACAAAGGTTTCCTGCAGGGTGACTGCGGCGGCAGGGTTATAACCAGCCTTTTTCATATACTGCATGCCATAAAGGTCAGACTCGCTTTCGGCATCACGTCCGTATTTGCTGCTGATGAGCTGGCTGCCGACCTGTGCGCCGCCTACGATCAGGTTTGCGAAATCGGTATTCTGCGCACCGATGCCGACAGCAATCATGGCGCCTTGCATGAGCATGCCGCGTTCCATGCCTTTTGCGCCATGGCGAGCTGCAGCATGCACCATTTCATGCCCCATGACTGCTGCCAGCTCGGCCTCACTGTTCAGTTCGTAGAGCAGGCCACGGTTAAATGCAATCTTGCCGCCCGGCATTGCCCATGCATTAGGCACGGAGTCGTTAATGATCTTGTATTCATAAGGCAGTTTACGGTCAGAAACGGCAGCCAGTTTATCGCCTACACTTTGCACATAGGCTGTCAGTTCCGGGTCCAGCACATAGTCGCCGCCCTGCGATTGACGGGTAGGCGAGTAGTTCTGGGTGCCCAGCGCGATTTCCTGTGATTCTGATACCAGCTGGAACTCATGCTTTTTGGTAACCGGATTGACGCCGCAGTTGCTGACCGTGAGTGTCAGGGTCAGCAGCGATAAAGTCGATATGTATTGTGGCAGCTTGCGTTTCATGATGGCTAACTCGTCATTTCTTTTAAAAGTAGCGTAGATAAAGTTCGGATTATAGGTAAAGCTGATGTTGGCGGATGTAATCAAATACGCTGTCCGGCATTAGATAGCGCACCGAATCGCCATGCTTGAGTGCATGGCGAATGGCCGTCGACGAAATATCCAGTGCCGTGATCTGGCGCATGGTGACAAAACCTGATGGCTGCTGATGCAGGTCATCGCTATTTTCGGTGTAGTGATTGTGCAGGAATGTTTCCAGCGATTTTGACAGCGCGTGTTCATGGCCGCGCACTTGCGGCCTTTGCACCAGCGCAATATGGCAAAGCTTGATGATTTCCTGCCAGCGGTGCCAGGTGTCAAATTTTGTGAAGGCATCACTGCCCATAAACAGTGTAATGCTGGCTTGCTGGCCTAATTCTTCACGCAGGCTGAGCAGGGTGTCTAAAGTGTAGGAGGCGCCGGCCCGGTGCAGCTCGCGGTCATCAAAAACGAATGTGCCGTTGCCGGCAATTGCGAGCTTTACCATGGCAGCACGCTGGTCAGCGCTGATAGCGGGTGCGTCCTTGTGCGGCGGGTTCGCCGCCGGTATGAAGCGTACCGTGTCCAGGTTCAGCGCATCCGCAAGCTCCTGCGCCATGCGCAAGTGCCCGAAGTGGACAGGGTTGAACGTGCCGCCAAGAATACCGATCGCCGGCGTTCCGCTTGTTTTGGCGCTAGGTTCCGGTGCAGCGTTCAAGAGCCGTACTTTCGTTTATGCGCGAACCTGACCGTCGCCCAGCACTACATATTTCAACGAGGTCAGGCCTTCAAGGCCTACCGGGCCGCGTGCGTGCAGCTTGTCGGTCGAGATGCCGATTTCTGCGCCAAAACCATATTCAAAGCCATCGGCAAAGCGGGTGGAGGCATTGACCATGACGCTGCTGGAATCCACTTCGCGCAGGAATTTTTTGGCCTTGGTATAGTTCTCGGTCACAATCGCTTCAGTGTGCTGTGATGAATGCTCGTTAATATGCTCGATCGCTTCATCCAGGCCGCTCACTACTTTGCATGAAATAATCGCGTCCAGGTATTCGGTGTAATAATCTTCTTCAGTTGCAGGAATGGCCTGCTTCACCAGTTTACATGTTTCGGCACAGCCGCGAATCTCGATGCCGTGGCTGATCAGCATGTCTGCCAGTTTAGGTAGCATGGCGGTGGCGACAGAACGTGCAACCAATAATGATTCTGCCGTGTTGCAGGTGCCTAGGCGCTGCGTTTTGCTGTTTTCAAGAATGCGCAGCGCTTTGTCAAAGTCCGCATCGTCATCCACATAGACATGGCAGTTGCCATCCAGGTGCTTAATCACCGGAATGCGCGCATCGTTGGAAATGCGCTCGATCAGGCCTTTGCCGCCGCGCGGCACAATTACATCCACATATTGTTTCATCGTGATCAGTTCACCTACTGCGGCGCGGTCCGTTGTTTCGACCACTTGTACCGCAGTGGTTGGCAGGCCTGCCGCTTCAAGGCCTTCATGCACGAGCTTTGCCAATGCCTGGTTGCAGTGGATTGCTTCAGAACCGCCGCGCAGAATCGCCGCATTGCCTGACTTGATGCATAACCCTGCGGCATCAACCGTCACGTTAGGGCGTGCCTCATAAATAATACCGATCACGCCGAGCGGTACGCGCATCTGCCCGATCTGGATACCGCTTGGGCGGTATTTGAAATGACTCATTTCACCGATAGGGTCAGCCAGGCTGGCAATTTGCGTCAGGCCTTCTGCCATGCTGATGATGGATTTTTCAGTGATGGTCAGGCGGTCCAGCATCGCGGATTCAAGGCCGTTTGCGCGTGCAGCATCGAGATCGAGTTTGTTGGCTGCGAGCAAGGTTGCTTTTTCACGCAATATTGCCCTGGCAATGGCATTGAGTGCGATGTTTTTCTGGTTGGTGTCGGCACTGGCCATTTGACGCGAGGCTTTGCGAGCCTCAATGCCGATATTTTGCATGTATTGTTGAATGTTCATGGGGTAGTGAATGCTAAAAATACGTTGAGTGATTATACGCTTTTAGAAATAGGCGTGTGCCTTATAGACATTATTTAGCCACAGATGAACACGGATAAACACAGATAATTCATAAGGATAAAAAATGCTTGATATTTATCTTGGGAGTGAAGAGGTATATTCTTCTGCGTTTACTGTTAAATATGCTTAATGAGTGCGTGCAGATTTATCTGTGTTTATCCGTGTTTATCTGTGGTTATTTTGTTTTTAACGACTTTTTACCCGCGCCAGCCCGAAGCAGAGCCTGGAGATTTCCAGCCAGGCATCACCCGGCATCACGCCTTTGGCCGTACGGTCTATGTCGGCCAGTTTTTGCAGCGCCGCTTCGAGCTGGCGCAAACTTAAGCGTGATGATGCACGTTTTACCAGCGCCTGCCTATCGCCGTAAATACGAGCGCTTGCCATGGCATTGCTGATATTCTCGCCGCGCATTTCGGCCTGCTTGATGCGTACAAGCGGCCGCAGCACCCACATGAGCGGGTTCATGACGGCTACCGCGTTCTCGCCTTCATCCTGCAGACCCTGCAAGATGCGTACTGTGCGTTCTGCATCGCCTTGCAATACGGCTTCACCAAGCTGGAACGCATCATAGCGCGATACATTCAGTACAGCTTCGCGTACCGTTTCATCCGAAAGTTCGCCTTGCGGGTAGAGCAGCCCCAGTTTCTGAACTTCCTGATTGGCCGCAAGCAGGTTGCCTTCTACCTGATGCGCCAGAAACTCCAGCGTCTGTGAGCCGGTGTGCTGCCCCTGCTGTGCGAGCCTGTTGGCAATCCACTTCGGCAGGCTGGCTGCATCAACTTCATTGAGCATGATAGTCTGTGCATGGGTTTCCAGCGCATTGAACCAAGCGCTGTTCTTCGCATCCCGCTCCAGGGCGGGCAGTATGATGACAAGCGTTGTGTCCGCTATTGCTTTCACAGCCAGCGCCTGCAGCGCTTTGCCGCCATCAATGCCGGGTTTGCCGGAAGGAATGACGAGTTCCAGCAGGCGGCGGCTGGCAAATAGGGAGATGGATTGGCCGTAGTGCTGGAGTTGCTGCCAGTTGAAATTGCGTTCAGCGCTTAAACTTGTGCGTTCGTCAAAGCCCTGCGCGCGCGCGGCTGCACGTATTGCATCCAGGCATTCGCGCTGTGCCAGCGGTTCGTCACCTACCAGAACATACAACGCCTGCAGGCCTTGCTTGAGGTGCGATTCCAGTTGAGCCTGAGCCAAGCGCATAGGCTTTATTTTTGATCGGTGGGAGGTTTGATCGCGGTCAGGCGGCGCATCAGTTCGCGTATGGCATCATTGCGCATGTCTGAATTCAGCCTGGCTTCTTCTTCAGCTTTGCCGAGTAAAGCATCATCGCTATAAGAAAAATCGCGGCGTCCGCGTATCGTCTGTACGGGCCCCCACGTTGGGTTGTTGGCATAACGCACCCTGAAGTTCAGCAGGTAGATCAGCTCAAACTCACGCACCAGACCGCCGCCACTCAAAGACTGGATGCGTTTCTGGTTGCTTTCGCTCAGCAGTTCAAGCAGCATTTCCGCATCGTCCGCTTTATCAACGACCTGAACGCCATTGGTTTTGAAAGAGCGAGCCAGGTCTCTGGAAATGCTCAGCTTGCCGCCTTGTATGTACAGATTTTTAAACGAAAGGTCGGCGGCTCCCCTTAGCTGAAAACCGCAGGCGGCCAACGCAAGCGCCAGTAACATGATTGCACCGGTTATCGTGATTCTGCGCATGCTGGTCAAGGGGAGGGTGTTTTGCATGGTTTATCCTACTACAACGTTAATGAGTTTGTTTGGAACCACAATGATTTTACGCACAGACATGTTTTCTTCAATGTATTTTTGTACGCAAGGTTCCGCCAAAGCCAGTTTTTCAATGTTTTCACGGCTCTCGGCTTTTGCAACGCTGATGCTGCCACGCAGTTTGCCATTGACTTGAATTACATATTCGATGCTGTCTTGCACCATCGCTGCCTGATCCGCAGCCGGCCAGCCTGCATCCAGAATATGGCTGCCTGGACATAGTTCTGTCCATATCTCCTGGCAAACGTGCGGCACGATAGGTGACAATAGCAGTGCCACGTTTTGCAGTACTTCCTGACGCACCTGGCGGGTCGTTTCGTCGGTGCCTTCGATTTTAGCTAAAGCGTTCATCAATTCCATTACCGATGAAATGGCGGTATTGAAGCTATGGCGGCGGCCATAATCATCAGCTACCTTTTCAATAGTCAGGTGCAGCTGGCGGCGCAGATTTTTAAGTTCCGCATCCAAGTCGCCTGAGGTATAAGCAGCAACACTGCCAAGCTCAACATGATCGTAAACTGCCTTCCACAAGCGCTTCAGGAAACGATGCGCGCCTTCCACGCCGCTGTCAGCCCATTCCAGGCTTTGCTCTGGCGGCGCTGCAAACATCATGAATAAACGCGCGGTATCTGCACCGTAAGTATCAATCAGCTCCTGCGGGTCTACCGTGTTGCCTTTGGATTTGCTCATCTTGGTACCGTCTTTCAGCACCATGCCTTGTGTCAGCAGGTTGGTGAATGGTTCGTCATTCTTAATCAGGCCTACATCGCGCATCAGTTTGTTAAAGAAGCGTGCATACAGCAGATGCAGAATCGCATGTTCAATGCCGCCTACATATTGGTCAACCGGCAGCCAGTAGTTGGCGCGCTCGTCAGCCATGGCTGTGTTGCTGTCAAAGCTGGCGTAACGTGCAAAGTACCATGAAGACTCAAAGAATGTATCCAGTGTGTCGGTTTCGCGTGTGGCTTTGCCGCCGCATGTCGGGCATGATGTCTCGTAAAATCCCGGGTCTTTCTTGATTGGTGAGCCTACGCCGTCCATCACTACATCTTCTGGTAATACTACCGGCAGTTGTTCAGCTGGTACCGGCACTTCGCCGCAGCTTGGGCAGTGGATGATAGGAATCGGGCAGCCCCAGTAACGCTGGCGTGAAACACCCCAGTCGCGCAGGCGGTACTGGGTGCGGCGCTTGCCCAGGTTTTTGGCAGACAAGGCCGTAGCAATGGCAGCGCTGGCGCCGTCAAAATCCAGACCGTTAAACTCACCTGAATCAAACAATACGCCATGTTCTGTCATCGGCAAGGTGTCGATGTCTGCATGTTTGATTACCGCTTTGATAGGCAGGCTGTATTTGCCGGCAAATTCAAAGTCGCGTTCATCATGCGCCGGCACCGCCATCACGGCGCCCTCGCCGTAGCTTGCCAGCACATAATTGGCCACCCACACCGGCAATTGTTCGCCGTTCAGTGGATGGGTTACAAACAGGCCAGTAGCCATACCTTTTTTCTCGGCGGTGGCAACATCGGCTTCGGCTACGCTGCCGCGTTTGCATTCGGCAATGAACTCGGTCAGTGCCGGGTTGTTCTGCGCAGCCAGTGTTGCCAGTGCATGTTCAGCAGCAACCGCTACGTAAGTTGCCCCCATCAATGTGTCCGGACGTGTGGTATATACTTTGAGCGTTTTTGGGTGAGTTAGGGCTGGGTTAGTTGCTAAAATACTCGTTATAAATTCTGCATTTTCGACGATCGGGAACTCGACCTCGCAGCCGTAGCTCTTGCCTATCCAGTTGCGCTGCATGGTTTTGACCTGCTCTGGCCAGCCTTCCAGCTTGTCCAAGTCGTTCAATAGTTCTTCAGCATAAGCCGTAATCTTCATAAAGTACTGAGGAATGTCGCGTTTTTCAACCAGCGCGCCACTGCGCCAGCCGCGACCATCAATTACCTGCTCGTTCGCCAGCACAGTGCCGTCCACCGGATCCCAGTTCACGGTTGAGGTCTTTTTGTAGATCAGGCCTTTTTTGTACAGCTCGGTGAACAGCCACTGCTCCCATTTGTAGTATTCAGGCCGGCAGGTGGTCACTTCGCGTTTCCAGTCCACGCCCAAACCCAGCTGTTTGAGCTGGGTTTTCATGTGTTCGATGTTGCTGTAAGTCCAGGCGGCAGGAGCGGTATTGTTTTTAATCGCAGCATTTTCAGCCGGCAGGCCGAACGCATCCCAGCCCATAGGCTGCATCACGTTAAAGCCTTTCATCTTGTGAAAGCGGCTTAATACGTCGCCAATGGTGTAGTTGCGAACATGGCCCATATGCAGGCGACCGCTAGGGTAGGGAAACATGGACAGGCAGTAGTATTTAGGCTTGTCGGATTGTTCTGATGCTGCAAAAGTCTGGTTGGTTTCCCAGTACTGCTGGGCGGATTGTTCAACGTCTTTGAAAGGGTACTGCTGTTGCATAATTAGACTATTCTTGAGTATTGAATGAATAGCGAAATTATACCGTAAGCGAAAGGGTTTGCTCAGGTCTGTTTGAAGTTAAAGTCGGGGAGTTCAGGCTCATTCCTGTACTCCCCGATGTCGGGTTATTTCAGTGATGTAAAGATATTATCGCGGATTGCATTCATGTCGCCCAGGCCGTTCACGAATACGTGTTTAGGTGCGCCTTGTTTGCCGCTGTTTGCCCAGTCTGTGTAGTATTGCACCAGTGGTTTGGTTTGGCTGTGGTAAACCTCCAGGCGTTTTTTCACGGTTTCTTCTTTGTCGTCGTCACGCTGCACCAGGTCTTCACCGGTGACGTCATCCTTGCCGGCCACTTTTGGCGGGTTGAATTTAACGTGGTAAGTGCGGCCACTGGCCGGGTGTGAGCGACGGCCGCTCATACGTTCTACAATCGCTTCATCCGGCACGTCGATTTCAACGACGTAATCAATGCCTACACCGGCTTCTTTCATGGCTTCAGCTTGTGGAATGGTGCGTGGAAAGCCATCAAACAGGAAACCATTGGCGCAGTCAGCGTCTTTGATGCGCTCGCTCACCAGGCCGATAATCACGGCATCCGGTACCAGGCCGCCGCTGTCCATAAAAGATTTTGCTTCCAAACCCAGTGGTGTGCCGGCTTTTACAGCGGCACGCAGCATGTCGCCGGTGGAGATTTGCGGGATGTTGAATTTCTCTTTGATGAAAGTAGCCTGTGTGCCTTTACCAGCACCTGGCGCGCCTAACAGAATGATACGCATGGAATTTTCCTAAAAGTTTAATGGTTAAGTTTTTTGCAATTATACTGAAAATCTTATGAACCGCCGATGAACGCAGATGCGCGCCGATAAAAACAAATATTGACTGGGATAGTTTTAAGATCAAAGTTTTCGGTTTGGCCTTCGCAAATACAGTTAAAGTTACTTTTCATAATGGAATTCCGGCATTTATCGGCGTGTATCTGCGTTCATCGGCGGTTAAATTTTTTTGGAACTCATGTAGTTAGCGATAGCCACAAACTCTGCTACGCCCAGGTTCTCGGCGCGTTGCTGTGAATCAATATTGAGTGCTGTAAAACCCTCGTCATCCAGCAAACCTTTGAGCGTGTTGCGCAAGGTTTTGCGGCGCTGGCCAAACGCGGCAGTCACTACTTTGGCAAACAGTGCTTCGTCTTTGGCGGTGTAAGGTAATGCGGCATGCGGCACGCAGCGCACGAAGGCGGACTCTACTTTGGGTGCCGGGTCAAATGCTTCCGGCGGCACTGTAAACAGATACTCCATTTGCAGACGATATTGCAGCATGACGCTGAGTCTGCCGTAAGCGGCTGTGGAGGGCTCTGCCACCATACGCTCGACCACTTCTTTTTGCAGCATGAAGTGCATGTCGGTAATGTGTTTGACGTTATCCAGCAGATGAAACAGAATCGGTGTGGAAATATTGTAGGGCAGGTTGCCCACTACGCGGATATGTTCACCCAGTGCTGTAAAGTTAAATTTCAAAGCATCGGAGTTGTGTATGGTGATACTGTTTTTTGCGTATTCTTTCTGCATCCAGCTGATGATGTCACGATCCACCTCCACTACGTGCAGCATATCCAATTTTTGCAGCAGTGGCTTGGTCAGGGCGCCCAGGCCCGGGCCGATTTCTACCATCAGGTCATCGGCCTTGGGCGAAATTGCATCCACCAGGCTGTCGATCACCCCTTGATCGGTGAGGAAGTTCTGTCCAAAGCGTTTTTTTGCGACATGTTTCATAAAAAGACCTTATTTGCCACAGATGAACGCGGATAAACACAGATCAGGCCTAATAAATAATTAATGCTACTTCCAGAATGTAGCTTTTGCGAATTCAAAATGTTAGGCATGGGTTTTATCTGTGTGCATCTGCGTTCATCTGCGGCTAATTTTGTTTTTGACTTTGATTTTTGGCGAGTTGAATCGCTAAATCGATTGCTGCCAGCAGGCTGCCGATTTCGATGTTGCCGGTACCGGCAAGGTCGAGTGCCGTGCCATGATCAACCGAGGTGCGGATGATGGGCAAGCCCAGTGTGACGTTGACACCTTCGCCGAAGCTGGCGTGTTTGAGTACGGGCAAGCCCTGGTCGTGATACATGGCAAGCACTGCGTCTGCCTTGCTCAGGTGGTGCTTGGCAAACAAGGTGTCGGCGGGCAGGGCGCCGACAAGATTCATGCCTTCTGCGCGCAGTTTTTCCAGAATTGGGTTGATGATTTCGATTTCTTCGCGACCCAGATAGCCATCTTCACCGGCATGCGGGTTAAGGCCGGCCACCAGTATACGTGGGTTTGCGATGCCGAATTTTGTCACCAGGTCATGGTGCAGGATGCGGATGGTGGTTTCCAGGCCGGCGCGGTTAATGGCTTGCGGCACATCCTTTAATGGCAGATGTGTGGTAGCCAATGCTACGCGCATGCCGCCGCCAACCAGCATCATGACTACCTGGCTGGTCTCGGTCAGTTCGGCGAGATATTCGGTATGGCCGCTAAATGGGATGCCGGCATCATTGATGACCCCTTTATGGACAGGTGCGGTGACCATTGCGTCAAAAAGCTTTGTCTGCTGACGGTCAGGCACGCAGCCCAAGGCTGCAATTTTCAGTGTATCCAATACATAGCCACTGTTTTTGGCATTGAGCGTGCCGGCAATTGCCGTGTCATTCAATGCGCGGTGTAACACGGTCAGTGAACCGTTGCCCGCATGCGCCTGATGTTCGTTTGCGGTAAATGGGATGATATTGACAGCCGTGCCGATCTGTTCAGCACGCGCCAGCAGCATCTCGCGATCTGCGATGATGACTATCTGTGCATTTAAAGCCTTGTGTGCGAGCAGCACGCACAGGTCGGGACCGATGCCTGCGGGTTCGCCTGCGGTGATGGTAATACGGGGTAGCATGTCGTTCAAGAGGTGACGTGTAATAAGTAACGAGGTGTCATCAATAACCGGATGTAATCAATAAGGCTTAAAACTTGTCTTCAAGCCTGTATTCTACATAAGCGCGGTCACGTAACTCACGTATCCAGTCCTGATAAGCTTCGTCGGCCTTGCGCACACGGATTTCCTGGCGCGCCTTGAGGCGTGCGGCTTCTTTACTCATGTCCTGTTTGCGGCGTTCGAGTACCTGGATGACATGCCAGCCGAACGGGCTGCGTACCGGCTCGCTGATCTGGTTGTCTTTGAGTTCGTTCATGGCTTTCTCAAACTGCGGAACGGTATCACCGGGATTCACCCAGCCAAGATCACCACCGCTTGATGCGGAGCCGTCTTCAGAGAACTGGCGTGCGAGGACTTCAAATTTCTCGCCATTATCAAGGCGGTCTTTGATGCCATCTATTTTTTGTTTGCCATCTTTTTCGGACACGATCTCAGAAAGCTTGATCAGGATATGGCGTGCGTGCGTCTGTTCAATCACCAGTGGAGAGTTGCCGCCGCGCTTGCTGGTCAGTTTTAATATATGAAAACCGTTTGGGCTGCGCAGGACAGGTGAGATGTCACCGGCCTGCATATTCTTCAAGGCATCCAGGAAAAGCGCCGGCAGCTGTGCGGCAGCCTTCCATCCCAGGTTGCCGCCCTCAAGCGCATTGGGGGCATCAGAGTAGCTTGCCGAAACTTTGGCAAAGCTGGCGCCATCTTGCAGCGCTTTGATCGCTTCTTCAATTTTGGCTTTGGCTTTCTGAATGTCTTCGGTGGAGCCTTCTTCCGGTGTGCGGATCAGGATGTGCGAGATTTCGAATTCGTCGCGGCTTTCATTGCTGGAAGCCTGGGTTGTCAGGAAGTTATCGATTTCGGATTCGCTTACGTTCACGCGGCTCTCGACTTCACGCTCACGTAAACGCGCGATGGTGATTTCATTACGGATGTCTGACCTGAATTTAGTCATGCTGATGCCATCGGCATTTAATGCATCGGCAAATTCTTTCATGCTCAACTTGTTCTGTTCCACGATCCGGTCTATGGTTTTATCCAGCTGGTTATCATCCACCTTCAGGCCGGTTTGTGCGGCATACTGCAATTGCAGGGCATCGGAAATCAAACGCTCCAGAACCTGCTTGCGCAGGATGTTTTCCGGAGGCAATTCCGCTCCCTGCTTTGTCAGTTGCGCAGTCAGTATGCGGATGCGGTTTTCCAGCTCCTGTTCCGTAATCACGGTCTGATCGACGATTGCGACGATGCGGTCCATTTTTACGATTTCAGCTGCAGATGCAGTGAAATGGCTGATGCTTAAGATGCCGAATAATAAAATTTGAATGAATATACGCAACATGGTTACTCGTAATATGGTTGTTGATAGGTATCAGGTATCAGCCCTGTGCTGACATAACCTGGGATATTGCGCTGAATGACTTTGAGCGGGTTGGCACCGATTGATGCAAGCCCGCCAAGTTCAAGCTGGAAGAATAAGGCGTAGTTCGCTTGTGCAGTCGCGGTGCTGACGCGCTGTATGACGCTGCGCGCCTGCCAGCATCCGGCATCATACTCCAAGCCGCCGATAGTTTCGATGATCCTGCTTTCCCTGAATGAATAGTTGGCGCGGCCGATACCATACCAGCCCTTGCCTAACGGCCACTGCGCAGAAACATCGCTTTGGTCTATGGAGTCTTGCCTGTAGCTGTAGCTTAGATTCAGCACTTTACCCGGCTCCGGGTTGTATCGGCCTGAAATGGTAGAGCGCACTGAATTCGAGTTGTCGGTATTGTATTGCCAGAATGCGTCGATGATCCAGCTGGTTTTAAGCTGGCCGCTAATGCCGGCGATGATATCTGAGCTGTTGTTCTTGCGCGCTTCGACGCCCGGCAATGTGACTTTCTGGTCTGCAAAATAATAACGCTGGCCGATAGAGGCTGACAGGCGCTGAGTGCCAGTGCTGCTTTCGATGAAGCGCGTGGTCAATGCAAAGCTCACCTGGTTCGCGTTGTTGATACGGTCGTTACCGACGAACTGGTTTTCGCTGAACAGTGAACTGAAGTTCAAGTCGGCCAGGCTGGAGTCGAAAATCGGGATGTTCGATTGGTCGCGTTCAGGAATGTAGACATAGAATAATCGTGGTTCCAACGTCTGCGAGTAGCCGCGGTTTGCGATTTTGAAATCGCGGTCGAAATACAAGCCGCTATCCAGGCTGAATATTGGCAGGGTGCGCTGGTAGTTAGACTGGTTGTTCGGGTCGTCATTCAGGCTGTAGCTGGTGTAGTGGATGCCAAGCTTGGGGGTTACGTAGCCATAAGTGCGGTTCATCGGAATGCTGATGCTGGGGTATATGGTCGAGCGCACACCGGTGACGCGCGGCTGCCCTGTAATGCTGTTGAGTGGCGCGTTTTTATTAATGTCGAATACCGACAGCTGGGAATACAAATTAGTATTGACGTTGTCGTAGTACTTGTTCCCGACCAGGGTCATCTGCGGAAGGCGCTCGTATGGGTAGGCGTCTTGCTTGAGGGTCTGGAATTTTTGCGCAATCGCGTTGAATCGCCAGGTGTCATCCACGTAATCTACATTGAATTGTTGCGGCAGGTTGACCCGGCTGGTGGTGACAATGCGCGTGGACATTTCCGAGAAGTATTGATCGTCCGATACTTTTTCCAGGCTATAGCCCGCAGACCATCCATTCCCAAACTTGTGCTGGTGCTTCAGGTTCGCGTAGTAACGTGTTTCATTGCTGAGGCTGTCTGTAGGCAGGTACTCTAAATTGCTGGTACCGGCATAATTATCTTCCATGTACCGGAACTCACCTTGCAGCTGCACACCGCGCTTGCTTAATGCGCGTGTTGCAAGCGTCGCATCCATGTTGGGGGCGATATTCCAGTAATAAGGTAACAGCGCCTCAAAGCCGCTGCGGCTGGTGCTGCCGATCGTCGGTGATAAAAAGCCGCTCTTGCGCTGGTCATTGAATGAAAAGCTGATCCATGGCGTGTAAAGCAAAGGTACGCCCTTGAACTCGATGCGCGCATTTTTCGCGCTGCCGGAATCGGTGTAATCGTTAAGCGAAATCTCGCTGGCCTTGATATACCAGTCATCGACACCGGCGTCGCAAGTCGTGTAGCGAGCGCTCAGCAACCGTTTTTTATTTTCACCTTCGAACAGGATGGATTCGGCGTCACCGCGCGCTTTGCTTGAGCGTATGGTCGTATTCAGGTTGATCGGGTTGTTGTATGTGTTGGTGCTGTAGTCGCTGACGGGCAGGCCGGTGGCTGAAGTATATGCGTCATCGCTGCCTATCTGCTGGCTCTGCAGGTCTCCCAGCCTCCTGGCAAAGGTCTCCGAGCTGACGGTGTTGCGCTTTTGCGCCGCGGGTTTCGCAGACGGCGTCATGCTGATGGAGGCGTTGCGCATCTCGCCGGTGTTTTCGGATAGCTGCATGCGCAATTCCGGGCCCACAATCTTGGCAGTGTCGGCTTGTATGCGCACGTTGCCGACAGCGTGCAGCTCATCGTTGAGCATGTCATACTCAAGGCGGTCTGCAAAAATATCCTGTTTATTCTGATGGATGGAGGCGTTGCCTAAGGCGCGCATTTTACGGTCTAGCTGCAGTTCCAGCTTTTCCCCATCAATGACAATGCTGCCATCTGCTACCGTGTTTGCATCGTCGGCCGGCTTGTCATCGCCTTTCATTGCGTTGTCCTGGCTGGCTGCGGCCAGTGCGGCACCGGCGTTTTCCGGCGGCACCTGTTTGTTTGCCAATGCTTTGCTGTCTTCTTTTTGCGCTGGTTTCACGATGCGCTGAGTTGAAGATGGCTCTACCGTATTGGCTGCGATTGATTGACTGTCCGTCGGAGTGTTGCTGTCTATCGGGATAATAGTCCCGCGCACGGATTTTAATTGTTCGTCTTCAAAAACCAGAATGACAAGTCGCTGTTCTTTTACCTCGTTGCCTTCGCGTCTTTGGTAAACGTAATCCCAGCGATTGCCATTAAGGTTCTCGTGAATCAGCGGTATGCCCAGGATAGCCTGCACTTGGGATTTTGTCATGTCGGGACGCAGCTGCAGCAGCATTTTTGAGGTCACGACATGGATCTGCGCCTCATTCACTGCTGCATGGGAAATACTGCTATGTGCCATCATAATAGCGGCAAGGCTGGCTATGAGGCGGTTCTTTAGCATGAAGTTACCATTGAAATAAGCACGGAATGTAGCAGTGAGGTTAAAGGCACGAGTATATAGGCAAACTGTTTTATTTTATCAGTGATAAAATCTCATAAATTGCACTTTTTGGCAATGAAAACTTGGCAGCAGGGCTGGCATATTTAATATCGTCGGGCTGCGCATAATCTATTGATGCAGTAAAAAATATATAAGATTTGGAATTTTGTTGTGAATAACCTCCATACCGATGATCGGCACTCAGCGCTTGATGCGTGGTTGAAAAATGTATTACAGCATTCGGAATTTAAGCTGACCACAGCCTCTGCGGATGCAAGCTTCAGGCGTTACTTCAGGGTGCATCTGGCAGATAAAACCTTGATCGCCATGGATGCGCCTCCTCCGCATGAAAACTGTGAGCCGTTTGTCCGTATTGCCAGGTTGTTCGCCGATGCCGGCATGCATGTGCCTGAAGTGATCGCACAGGACCTGGCGCAAGGTTTCTTGCTGTTGAGCGATCTGGGAGATGTCACATATCTGAGCCAGCTTAACGATACAACGGCTCCGGCTTTGTACCATGATGCCAATAGTGCCCTGATCAGGTTGCAGGTGGCAAGCAAGCCCGGCGTGTTGCCGGATTATGACGAAGCCTTGTTGACGCGCGAAATGCAGCTGCTACCGGACTGGTATATCGCAAAGCACCTCAATGTAACGCTGGATGACAAGCAGCAGGAGGTCCTGCAAAAGACTTTTGCCTTGCTTAACCGCAATATCCTGTCGCAGGGACAGGTATATGTGCATCGCGACTACCACTCACGCAACCTGATGCTGTGTGAAGATAACCCGGGCGTGCTTGATTTTCAGGATGCGGTTTTTGGTGCGATTACCTATGACCTGGTATCGCTGCTCAGAGATGCCTATATCAGCTGGGATGAAGAAATGATCATTGATTGGCTGGTGCGTTACTGGCAGGCCGCAAAAAAACAGAACCTGCCGGTGCCGGAAGATTTCAGCGAGTTCTACCGGGATTTTGAATACATGGGCGCGCAGCGCCATATCAAGGTGCTGGGTATATTCGCACGGCTTTACCATCGTGATGGCAAGCAGGGTTATTTGAAAGACATGCCGTTGGTGATGCACTACCTGCGCAGGGTGTGTGAACGTTATATCGAGTTGAAACCGCTGCTGCGCTTGCTGGATACGCTTGAGAACAAGCAGGCACAAGTCGGATACACCTTCTGATGGGCACCTTAAAAAAGCATTATTTGGGCGCATTACTTCGTTGCGCGGTACTCGCAACCTCGCTGTATACCGCATACTATCTCGGTTTCTGCGTTCCATGTGCCTCGTACAGCATCCCAGATAATGCATTTTTAGAGGTGTCCCAATGAAAGCCATGATTCTGGCGGCCGGCCGGGGTGAGCGCATGCGCCCGCTGACGGACCATACGCCGAAACCTTTGCTCATGGTGGGTGGCAAGCCCCTGATCGCATGGCACCTGGAGCGCCTGGCTGCGGCTGGTTTTAAGGATGTGGTGATTAATCACGCACACTTGGGCGAGCAGATTGAAACTAAGCTCGGCAATGGCAGTCAATGGGGTTTGCGCATTCACTATTCACCCGAAAAAACAGCGCTGGAAACTGCCGGCGGCATCGTCAACGCATTGCATCTGTTAGGCGATGCGCCATTTTTGGTTGTGAATGGCGATGTGTTTACCGATATTGATTTTGGCGCTTTAAGGCTGCTTCCGCCTGACCTGGCGCATCTGGTGATGGTGGATAACCCACCCCAGCACGCGGCTGGCGATTTCAGCCTGCGGAATGGAAAATTAAGCGCAGAAGATAGTGTGGAAGGCGGCGTGGCTGGTAGCGTGGATGGTACAGTGAAATTGACATTTTCCGGTGTAGGCATCTATCAGCCCAGCCTGTTTGCAGGTATCGTGCGGGGTGAGGCTGCCAAGCTGGCACCACTGCTCAAGGCGGCGATGGCGGATCGGCTCGTGAGTGGAACGCACCATCGGGGGCAATGGCACGATATTGGTACACCTGAACGATTGCAGGCCCTGGATAGTCAGTTGCTACGTGGCGAATCAACCGTTTAATCAGTCAGTACGATAGCGAATCAATAGGTACAGCAGAAATCATATTATGAATTTATCGGATATCACTGAATTTAAAAAACGCCGCATGGTTTTGATGCAGAGCATGCAGACAGGCATTGCCGTCATCCCGACCGCGCCCGAAGCGATCCGTAACCGTGATAGCCATTACGCCTACCGTTTTGACAGCTACTTTTATTACCTTACCGGCTTTAAAGAGCCTGAGTCGGTGCTGGTGCTGCTCGCGGGGGATGTGAATAAAGGCCAGCCAGCCAGAAGTATTCTATTCTGCCGTGACAAGGATATCGAACGCGAGATCTGGGATGGCTTCCGTTTTGGCCCTGCCGCTGCTGTTGCCGATTTTGGTTTTGATGAGGCGTATTCCATCGCGCAGATGGATGAAATGCTGCCCAAGCTGCTGGCGAATCAGCAGACCTTGTTTTACAGCCTGGGGGCGGATGCCGTATGGGATGCAAAAGTGACCGGCTGGCTGAATCAGGTGAAAGCGCAGGTGCGTACCGGGGTGAGCGCTCCCAATGATGTTGCAGATGTGCGCAAACTGCTGGATGAGATGCGTCTGTTCAAGACTCCGGCCGAACAAACACTGATGCGCCGCTCTGCCGGCATTGCTGCCAGTGCGCACAAGCGCGCCATGCAGAAAGTGCATGCGGGGAAAATTGAATATGAGATCGAGGCGGAATTCCTGCATGAGTTCTATCGTTTTGGCGCGCAGGCGCCGGCTTATACCAGTATTGTTGCGGGTGGCGCCAATGCCTGCACGCTGCATTACAACGCCAACAATGCCAGGTTGAATGATGGTGACTTGCTGCTGATCGATGCCGGCTGCGAGCTGGATGGCTATGCTTCTGATATTACGCGGACTTTTCCCGTCAACGGCAAGTTCAGTGCAGTGCAAAAAGATGTATATGAACTGGTGCTGGCGGCACAGGCCGCTGCGATTGCAAAAGTGAGCCCGCAGAGCCATTGGAATGTGCCGCACGAGGCGGCGCTGGATGTGCTGGTGCAAGGGTTTATTGATTTCGGCTGGTGCCGGGGCAGTAAAGATGCCGTGCTGGAGAGCGGTGCCTATCGCCAGTTCTATATGCACCGTACCGGACACTGGCTGGGGCTGGATGTGCATGACGCAGGCGAGTACAAGGATAAGTCCGGTGACTGGCGTATGCTGGAAGCCAATATGGTGCTGACAGTGGAACCAGGCTGCTACATCCGTCCGGCAGAAAACGTACCGGAGCATTTCTGGAACATTGGCATTCGCATTGAGGATGATGTGCTGGTGACGGCTGACGGCTGCGAGATCATTACGATTGATGCGCCTAAGACTGTGGCGGATATTGAAAGTGTGATGGCGCAATAATGTGCGGAAATAGAGACATCGTAATTGTAGGCGGTGGGCCGGTCGGCATGGTGCTTGCTCTGCTGTTGGCAAAGCAGGGCATCGGTAGTACTGTACTCGAGGCACGCAGGCTGGGTGCGGCAAATCAGGATACGCGGGCGCTGGCGCTGTCTTACGGCACGCGGCGCATTCTTGAAAAGCTGGATGTCTGGCAGGCATTGGCGCCCTATGCCACTGCAATCAACAAGATACACGTGTCACAGAAAGGCAGTATCGGGCGCAGCCTGCTGCAAGCTGAGGATTACCGGCAGGAAGCGCTGGGGTATGTGCTGTCTTATGGCGCCTTATGCACGGTGTTGAATGCGCAGGTATCCGTTTCTCCGCTGATTCATTTAATCGATGAGGCCGAGGCTGAATCTATCACGCATGACGCAGCCTGCGCCGCTGTTCGCTACCGGCGGCATGGTGAACTGCATGAGTTGCAAAGCGCGCTGCTTGTATTGGCGGATGGCGGCCGCAGCCTGGAAGAGGTCGCCGGCCTCAAGCGTGATACCAAAGAATATGGCCATGATGCACTCATTACCAAAGTCAGTGCCGAGCTGCCTCATCATAATATTGCCTACGAACGATTCACTCCCAACGGGCCAATGGCGTTGCTGCCTAATGGTGAACGCGATTTTTCGCTGGTCTGGACCGGGGAAAAATCACGTATCGCACCTTTGCTTGAATTAAGTGATGACGAGTTCCTGGCACAGTTCCATGCTGAATTTGGTGACAGGGTCGGTCGTTTTTTAAGCGTAGAAAAGCGCATGACTTTCCCGCTGAAACTGTCTCAACTACAGTCAACCGACACGCCGCATTTGGTTGTTGTAGGTAACGCGGCGCAGACCATGCACCCGGTGGCAGGGCAGGGCTTTAACGTCGGCTTGCGCGATGCTGAAATGCTGGCTTGGCATATTGGCAATACGCCGGGAGCCCTGGGTGGCAGTCAGATGCTGGCTGCATACCGCGATAGCCGTAAGACCGATACCAAGCATGGCCTGCTGTTTACGGATTTCCTGGTGAATATTTTTTCCAATGATATTTTAGGGGTGTCGGCATTAAGAAGCGCCGGCATCGGTATGTTTGACCTGGTCAAGCCGGTTAAGCGCTTTCTGGTCAGTAAAATGAGTTTTGGTAAATGAGTGAAGGCACACTGAAAACGGACATCACCATCGTCGGCGCCGGTCTGGTTGGTTTGTCAGCTGCGGTGGCAATGCGCAATGCCGGTTATGAGGTCGTGCTGGTCGACCGGCAGTTGCATGCCGCTGATGACAAGCTGCCAGAAGGTGACGCAGACTGGGATCAGCGTATTTATGCGATCAGCCCGAAAAATGTGCAGTGGTTAAACGATTTGGGTGTCTGGTCATTGCTGGATAGCGCCCGCATCGGAGAGATGCATGCGATGGAAATATGGGGTGATGCCGGCGCGCAGCCATTATCGTTGCTTGCCGAAGATGTGAATGCGGATGATCTGGGGTTCATAGTAGAAGAGCAGGCTTTGAAAAAAGCGCTGATGCGGCAGGTAGAGGCTCGCGGTGTCCGTACTTTGTTCGGCAATCCATGTTCGGTTTTAAATATGGCACGAGGCCAGGCCAAGCTGCAATTGGACA
>Ga0208626_1000079_pt1 | contig 46652 bp, 43 predicted proteins | sample LakWasMet10_HOW4_2_FD_183860 | JGI IMG/M metagenome (GOLD analysis project Ga0208626, IMG submission 183860) | Freshwater sediment methanotrophic microbial communities from Lake Washington under simulated oxygen tension - Sediment Metagenome... | ecosystem: Environmental > Aquatic > Freshwater >... | reverse complement strand
AACCACTCCAAAGTATATTTTAATCCTTCCTCAATTTTAATCGTTGGCACATAACCAATTATTGTCTGTGCTTTAGTAATATCAGCCAATGAATCACGTACATCCCCTGCTCTTTCTGCTCTATAGATTTGTTTAACGGAGCTACCTGTTAACTTTTTAATGATTTCAATTAACTGATTAAGCGTCACCCGTTCACCAACAGCAATATTAAAAACATCCCCTTTTGTATTTACACTTTCAGAAAACATAGCTTTAATATTTCCTTGGATGGCATTTGCCACAAATGTAAAATCACGCGTTTGTTCTCCATCACCATTTATGGCTGGTGCTATGTTATTAATAAGAGCATTTATAAACAATGGAATTGCAGCAGCATACTCTCCTTGTGGATTTTGTCGGGGTCCAAAAATATTAAAGTAGCGCAAACCAATTACTTCCATGTTGTATGTTTTTGCAAATATTTCACCATACAATTCATTGGTCATTTTTGATACGGCATAAGGCGAAAGCTGTTTGCCAATTTGGTTTTCAACTTTTGGCAACACTTTACTATCTCCATAAACAGAAGAAGAACTTGCATATACAACACGTTTCACTTTTGCATCACGTGCAGCAATAAGCACATTGATAAAGCCACTAGCATTAACATTGTGTGTAGCAATCGGATTTTGAATAGAACGAGGAACTGAACCTAGTGCTGCCTCATGAAAAAGATAATCGACTCCAACACATGCTTTAGCACAATCATCCAACACACAAATATCTCCTTTAATAAATTCAAAATTCGAAAGTCCTAAGTATGGCTTAATATTCTCTTCAAATCCAGTCGCCAAATTATCCAGTACAACTACTTTTTTAGCATTGTATTTCAATAAGTATTCAACTAAATTAGAACCTATAAATCCGGCACCACCCGTTATCAAAAAGGTTTTGTTTGAAATATCAATGGTATGAAACGGACTTGTGTACATATTGGTTTAATGTTTATTATTACTAAGTGTATAATAACGTACTTACACTTAACAACATTAAACTATCTTTTTGTGTATTGTTCTTCGTAATATTTTTTATAATCACCTGAAGTTACATTTGATAACCATTCTTCATTTGTCAAATACCATTCTACCGTTTTTTCTAACCCTTCTTCAAATTGCAGAGATGGAACCCAACCTAATTCTTTTTGCAATTTAGTAGAGTCTATTGCATAACGTAAGTCATGTCCAGCCCGATCTTTTACAAACGTAATTAGCTTTGCAGATTCGCCTTCTGGACGATTTAATTTCTTATCCATTATTTTACACAATACATGAATTAAATCAATGTTAGTCCATTCATTATGTCCACCAATATTGTAGGTTGTACCTGTTTTAGCATTATGAAAAATGACATCAATTGCCCTTGCATGATCTTCTACCCATAACCAATCACGAATATTCTCACCCTTTCCATAAATTGGAATAGGCTTGTTATTTTTAATGTTATGAATGGATAATGGAATTAATTTTTCTGGAAAATGGTGACTACCATAATTGTTTGAACAATTCGAAATCACTACATCCATTCCATAGGTATCGTGGTATGCTCTTACAAAATGGTCAGAGCTTGCTTTTGAGGCAGAATATGGACTATGTGGATCGTATGCAGTTGTTTCAGTAAACAATCCTGTTTCACCTAAAGTGCCATATACTTCATCCGTAGAAACATGGTAAAATCGATGTGCTGAAAAATTTTCTTTCCATTCGCTGCGTGCAGCATTCAATAAGTTAACTGTCCCTATTACATTGGTCATAACAAATTCCAATGGATTAGAAATACTTCTATCAACATGGCTTTCTGCTGCAAGATGAATTACGGAATCAAATTTATGTTCAGCAAATAACTTACTTATAAAATCAGCATCAACAATATCGCCTTTAACAAATGAATAATTTGATTTCGATTCTACATCTTTTAAATTCGCAAGATTACCAGCATACGTTAACTTATCTAAGTTTACAATTTGATAATTTGGATACTTATTTACAAATAACCGAACTACGTGTGAACCAATAAAACCTGCACCACCAGTGATTAATATTTTTTTCATTTGATTTTTAGTTTTAATTTTTTGCGTATTATAAACTCCAGTAAGTTAAATTTTTAATTTTCCCTTTATACACACCTTTAATATCGGTTAATATTCCTCCATCAGAAAGGATTGATTTAAAATAAGATTCATCTAAGCTCAAATACTCTTTATGATTAACAGCAACAACAACAGCATCGTATCCTTTGCTAATTGCATTTACTAATTCAAAACCATATTCATGTTTTAATTCCTCTGAATCTGCATGTGGATCAACCACATCTACTTGTACTCCAAATGACTTAAATTCTTTAATTACATCTGAAACTTTTGAATTCCGAACATCACTTACATTTTCTTTGAATGTAGCTCCCATAACCAAAACACGTGATTCTGTCAAATTCTTTTTAGCTGCAATAATTTTTTTAACCGTTTGTTTTGCAACATAAAAACCCATTGAATCGTTCACATAACGACCAGAATTAATAACACGTGCATGGTATCCAAGCTCCTCGGCTTTGTATGTTAAGTAATATGGATCAACACCGATGCAATGTCCACCAACCAAACCTGGAGAGAATTTCAAGAAATTCCATTTTGTACCCGCTGCTTCTAATACATCAAATGTGTTTATACCAATACGGCTAAAAATAATGGACAACTCATTCATCAATGCAATGTTCACATCGCGTTGTGTGTTTTCAATAATCTTTGCAGCCTCAGCAACTTTTATTGAAGAAGCTTTGTGAACTCCAGGCTCAACAATTATTTTATACGTTTCTGCAATTACCTCCAAGGACTCGTCATCACAACCAGAAACCACTTTTAAAATTTTAGTGATGGTATGCTCTTTATCTCCTGGATTAATTCGCTCAGGAGAATAACCAACTTTAAAATCTGTTTTAAATTTTAATCCAGAAATTTCTTCTAAAACAGGAATACAATCCTCTTCGGTACAGCCGGGATAAACAGTTGATTCATAAACTACATAATCACCTTTTTTCAATGCCTTACCAACAGAACGAGATGCCCCTAATAAAGGCTTTAGGTCAGGCAAATTATGCTCATCGATAGGAGTTGGCACAGCTACAATAAAGAAGTTTGATTGTTTTAAAACATCGATTGAAGCAGTAAATTCAATATCACATCCTTCAAAATCTTTCGATTCTAATTCTTGAGAAGGATCTATATTATTCTGCATCATTTTCACTCGCTCTTCATTGATATCAAAGCCTATAACTTTAGCTTTTCTAGCAAATGCTAAAGCTATTGGTAATCCAACATACCCTAATCCAATTACAGCAATCTTTGCCTCTTTGTTTTTAATTTTATTTATCATAGTTATTGTTTGTGATAATTTTCTCCATTAAATTTTGCTATATAATAATAAGTTGAAAAAGTTGTAACAAATGTAGGTTCTTGCTCAACAGTAAATTTCTTTTTAAAACCCAAGGCTTTTATTTCGAATCCTGCTGATTTAAACTTCACTCTCCCATCAATGTATTTCCCTCCTTCTTCCCAGTAACCAGAGCCATCCTGACCAATTCGAATTATTGCACCATATGAAGATTTCCATTCACCAACATATTTTACTTTACTAGATGGCACCTCTTTTTTACAAGCAAAAAAAGTTGCTGATAAAAATAAAATTAAGAGTACAACTCGAGAATTGTTTCTTGATAATTCAATTAGTGCATTCATGTTTTACGATTTTCGGTTTGGGTTTCGTAATGAATAAATCCGTTCAATAATATCTACCACTTTTAGTCCTTCCATAGCATTTGTTGTAATCGTTGTTCTACCTTTTAAAGTATCTATTACATTTGAAATTATTTGTGGATGGTTGTTTGCAGAGCCCTTATATGAACCATAATCATTCGCTTCGTTTGTTGCAGCCAATTCTGGCAGCACATAGTCCTTTATATTACAAAACTCTACTTTATCCATGTATTGTCCCCCGACTTTCACACTTCCCTTACTTCCTATAATTGTAATACTACTTTCTAAATTTGAATTCCATACAGCAGTTGAATAGTTAATACTTCCCATTCCACCGTTTACGAAGTTGAAATTAACAAAACCACTATCTTCAAATTCCGTTAAGGATGAATGGTTAAAATCATTAAACTTTGCTTGAATATCATTTACATCGCCAAAAATCCAGTACAACAAATCAATCCAATGGGAAAATTGAGTGTACAATGTCCCGCCATCTAATTCCTGAGTCCCTTTCCAACCTCCTTTTTTGTAATAACGTTCATCTCGGTTCCAATAACAATTCAATTGTACCATATAAACATCTCCAACAATTTTTTCTTCAACAATTTTTTTCAACCATACTGATGGTGGCGAAAAGCGATTTTGCATGACACAAAAAACATTCTTATTCTTTTGTAATGCTTTAAAAATCATGGATTCACAATCCAATTTTGATAATGCCATTGGTTTTTCAACGACAATGTGCTTAGCAGCTTCTAATGCAATTAATGAATGCTTGGCATGCAAGCCATTGGGAGTACAAATATTAACAACCTCAATCTCTGGATGTGATGCCAGCATCGTTTCAATTGATGTATAATAGGGAAGTTCAAAATTCTCAAGTCCTACACTTTCTTTTGGAGCAATATCACAAACGGCAACCAAATCTGATTCAGAATTTCTACGCACCATTTCGGCATGTCTTTTTCCTATATGCCCTTGTCCTACTACTGCAAACTTTATTTTATTCATAATTTGAACTTAAACTACTAATTAACCTATTTTACTTACTCTTCCATTCTCTAATTTATATCGATCCTTGCTTTCGGGACAAATTGCAACACCTTCTTTATCGAAACTTAATCGATGTCCGTATTCACTAATCCAGCCCATTTGTTTAGCAGGATTACCAACCCATAATGAATAAGGTTGAACATTTTTAGTAACAACTGCACCTGCACCAATAAATGCATATTCCCCAATATCATGTCCACAAACAATGGTCGCATTCGCTCCTATTGAAGCCCCTTTCCCTACATGTGTTTTTGCATACTCATTTTTACGATTAATGGCACTACGAGGATTAATAACATTTGTAAAAACCATTGATGGCCCTAGAAAAACATCATCATCACAGATAACACCCGTATAAATAGATACGTTATTTTGAATCTTCACATTTTTCCCTAAAACTACTTCGGGAGAAATCACAACATTTTGCCCTATGTTACAATTTTCGCCAATAATACAATTTGGCATAATGTGCGAAAAGTGCCAAATTTTAACTCCGTTGGCAATTTTACAACCTTCATCAATAACAGCAGTTGGATGTGCAAAAAATGCTTGACTCATAATTAATTAAATTGTCTGTGTTCTGTTTTATTCAACTCGTCTTTTGATAACGATTTGAAATACTCATATGTTATTTTTAACCCTTCTGCTCTACCAACCTTTGGCTCCCAGCCTAATATTTCTTTTGCTTTTGTAATATCCGGCTTACGTTGCTTCGGATCATCCTGTGGCAATGGTTTCGATATTAATTTTTGAGTTGTACCAGTTAATTTAATAATCTCTTCACCAAATTCTTTAATTGATATTTCACTTGGATTACCAACATTAACAGGGTAAACATAATCACTCATCAATAAACGATAAATCCCTTCTACTAAATCATCTACATAACAAAACGAACGTGTTTGTGAACCATCACCAAACATGGTTAAATCTTCACCACGCAATGCTTGTCCAATAAACGCAGGCAATACACGTCCATCATTCAGTCGCATACGTGGACCATATGTATTGAAAATTCGAATAATTCGTGTTTCAACGCCATGATAGGTGTGATAAGCCATGGTCATTGCTTCCATAAAACGTTTTGCTTCATCATAAACGCCACGTGGACCAACTGGATTTACATTTCCCCAGTACTCTTCCGTTTGTGGATGAACCAATGGATCGCCATAAACTTCAGATGTTGAAGCCACCAATATTCTAGCTTTTTTAACTCTTGCAAGTCCTAACAAATTATGTGTCCCTAATGAACTTACTTTTAACGTTTGAATAGGAATTTTTAAATAATCGATTGGTGATGCAGGTGATGCAAAATGCAAGATATAATCTAACTCACCAGGAACAAACACAAATTTTGAAACATCATGATGATAAAATTCAAAATTTTCAAGCTTCATAAGATGCTCTATGTTTTTCAAATCGCCTGTTATCAAATTGTCCATGGCGATAACATGATAATCTTCTTTTATAAATCGATCACACAAATGAGAGCCAAGAAAGCCTGCTGCACCTGTTATTAGTATACGTTTTCTTGCCACGAGATTATTTGATTTCAGTTAATTCATATTTGCTAATTGCAGAAACTTTGACAATGATAGGATAATCAGCATTGTCTAAAATCCACATCTCATCGCCAAAAGTTCCCCAAGTAACGTTGAGTGTATTTACAATTGTTTTCTTTCCGTTAATGATAATGTACATCGGCTGCTCGCTTTTTAAAGTCATGTCATCTGCCTTTAATTCGCAACCAACACGAATTTTTGTCTTTTTATTACTTTTTAAATCAGTAAACATTTTTTTGCTAACAATAAACCCTGGCAACACATCACTCAATTCATCGTCATTCGAATTAATCGGAAACGAGAATATAATATTGATAGCACTTTCCAATGCCGCTTTTAGAATTAAAAAAGTCCCTTTGTCATCGTATTTATTTTTCTTGTTCCAAGAAATTTTCATTGGAGAAGCCAAAGATGTTAAGGTAACGGTTTGATCAACGGGACCATCGTATTCATTTATTTTGTATAGCAAGGTTTGTCCTTCTTTAATTTTCACAGTCTCTTGCGCTGATGCCATTGCAGCAATTACAACAATGAATGCTGTAAGAATAATTTTTATACGTTTCATATTTCTATTTATTTTACTGTTTCTCTACCAATACTTGAATAATAATATCCTAACTCTTTCATTTGTTGAATACCATACAAATTACGACCATCAAAAATTACTTTGTTTTTCAATAAAGATGAAACACGGTCAAAATCAGGAGTACGGAACAAACTCCATTCGGTAGCTATCAACAATGCATCGGCATCTCTTAATGCATCGTACTCATCCAATGCATAGCTAATTTTATCGCCAAGTAAATGACGCACATTACTCATCGCTTCTGGATCATATGCAGCAATTGTTGCTCCCATCTTAGTAAGCTCTTCGATGATATACAAAGCAGGTGCTTCACGAATATCATCTGTATCGGGTTTAAATGCTAAACCCCACAAGGCAATTTTTTTTCCTTTTAAATCATTATTAAAATGTTGTTTTATTTTTGGAACAATAATGGTTTTTTGTTTTTCATTAATATCCATTACTGAATCTAAAATTTTAAATTCATAATTCACTTCAGATGCCGATTTAGCAAGTGCTTGAACATCTTTTGGGAAACAACTACCACCATATCCTATACCAGGAAACAAGAAACGTTTTCCGATACGGTCATCGCTACCAATTCCGATTCGAACAGAATCAACATCAGCACCAACAAGTTCGCATAAGTTTGCAATTTCATTCATGAAGGTAATCTTTGTTGCAAGGAATGCATTCGCGGCATACTTCGTTAATTCCGCTGATTTTTCATCCATAAAAATAATTGGATTTCCTTGACGAACGTATGGCTTGTATAACTCTTCCATTGTTTTTCGAGCTCTGTCTGAACTCGCGCCAATAACAACTCTATCAGGTTTTAAAAAATCATCCACAGCAAAGCCTTCACGCAAAAACTCTGGGTTTGAAACAATATCAAATTCTACTTTTGCATTTTTAGCAACTGCTAAACGTACTTTTTCTGCTGTACCAACAGGCACTGTACTTTTATCTACAATTACTTTATAATCTTTAATTATTTTACCTAAATCATCTGCAACACCTAAGATGTAACTTAAGTCGGCAGAACCATCTTCACCTGGAGGTGTTGGCAATGCCAAGAAAATAATTTTCGCTTTTTCAATTGCTGCTTCTAAATTGGTAGTAAATGTTAAGCGACCTTGTTTGATATTACGCTCAAAAAGAACATCCAAATGTGGTTCGTAAATCGGAACGATACCCGACTGCATTTTCTTTACTTTATCTGCATTGATATCAACACAGATTACATGATTACCTGTTTCAGCTAAACAAGTTCCTGTAACCAAACCTACGTATCCTGTACCTACTACTGCAATGTTCATATGATATTCTAAATTAAATTTTTATTTATTTACAAACTCTAAAACACTTGTTGTTATATATTTCAACGACTCTTCATCCAGTTCGGTATGCATTGGCAATGAAACAACTGAAGCACACAACTTTTCTGTAACCGGAAAGTCACCTTCTTTGTAGCGTGGATCCAAATATGCCTTTTGCAAATGCAAAGGAATTGGATAATAAATCATTGCAGGAATATCCTTACTTGCTAAATATTCGCGCAATGCCGTTCTATCAACACCTGTTAATTGCAATGTGTATTGATGAAAAACATGATTAGAGAATTTTGCACGTGCAGGCGTTTTTAATTTCGGATTATTAGCAAAAGCTTTGTCGTAATAATTCGCAGCTTTATTTCTAGCAGCAGCATAATTATCTAAATCGCGTAATTTAATGCGTAAAACTGCTGCCTGAATACTATCCAAACGAGAATTTACGCCAATTGAATCATGAACATACTGAACAGACTGACCATGATTTGCAATCATTCTAATTTTTGCTGCCAATGCATCATCATTTGTAAAAATAGCACCGCCATCACCATAACAACCTAGATTTTTTGAAGGAAAAAATGAAGTACAACCAATTGTTCCAATGGTGCCGGCCTTCTTTTTAGTACCATCTGCAGAAGTATACTCAGCACCAATTGCTTGAGCGGTATCTTCGATTACATATAGATTATGCTTTTTTGCCAAAGCCATAATTTTATCCATATCTGCACATTGTCCGAATAAATGAACCGGAACAATCGCTTTTGTTTTAGGAGTAATTGCTTTTTCAATTGCAGCAATATCAATATCGAAGGTATCTGGTACCACATCAACCAATACAGGTTTCAACCCTAGCAAACCAATCACTTCAGCCGTAGCGACATAGGTAAAATCAGCTGTAATAACTTCATCACCAGGCTTCAAATCCAAAGCCATCATAGCTATTTGCAAGGCATCTGTTCCGTTTGCACAAGGAATAACATGTTTTACGCCAAGGTATGCTTCTAATTCTTTTTGAAATTCTTTTACTTCAGGACCGTTGATAAATGCAGTATTTGTTAATACGTTTTGGATAGCAGTATCTACTTCTGACTTTATTTTTTCATATTGACTTTTTAAGTCAACCATTTGAATTTTTTTTGCAATTTTTTCCATCTGTGTTTGTATCAAATATAAGAATGCGAATATAATGAAAATATGTACAAAAACAGGGCAATTTTCTCATTAAAACTTCGTTAAAAAATCCGTACATTAGCACGTTTTTATATGAAAAATATCTATCTTCTTTTTTTTACGATTGTATTGAGTGCAATGCAACTAAGTGCGCAAGTAAGCATTAAGGATTCCTCTGTTTCAACACCCATGATTTCAGCTTCTTACGGCTATTATTTGTCGGGAGGCGACATGAACAAACGCTTTGGCGACAATTCATCCATTCAGTTAAATGTTGACTTTAAAACAAAGTACAATTGGATGATTGGTGTCAACGGAAGTTATATTTTCGGGAAAACGGTTAAAGAAAGCCTATTTGATAGCATTGCTTCTCCGAATGGCTCTATCATTGATAAATTAGGTGGATTTTCTGATGTTCGTTTGTACGAACGAGGGTTTACTACATCCATAACGCTTGGGCGAATGTTTCCTTTTAAAAAACCCAATCCAAATTCTGGAATAGTGTTCAATATTGGTTTGGGATTTATACAGCATAAAATTAGAATTGAAACAATTGGAAACAATGTGCCTCAACTTTCAAAAGAATACAAAAAAGGGTATGATAGACTGAGTAATGGTTTTTTATTAAGTCAAAATTTAGGATATATGTACTTAAGCAACAATCGAATTGCAAATTTCTATTTTGGACTAGAGTGCATGCAAGGTTTTACTCAAAACAGAAGAAGTTACAACTTTGATGAAATGAAACAAGACACAGAAAAACGATTGGATATATTTTATGGTGCAAAAGTATCTTGGATACTTCCTTTGTATAAAAAAGCACCGAAAGAATTTTACACATACTAGAAAATAGGTTCATGAAACTTATTTATAACCTCTCACTATTTTTTTATTATTTGGCAATTAAGCTTGCCTCTATTTTTAATGCAAAAGCCAAACTTTGGATCAATGGAAGAAAACACATTTTTTCGAAAATAGAATTAGCACTTCATTCAAACACATCGCCACTAATCTGGTTTCACTGTGCGTCTCTAGGGGAGTTTGAGCAAGGCCGTCCACTTATTGAAAAGATTAAAAAAGAATATCCAACACACAAAATCGCGCTCAGTTTTTTTTCACCATCAGGCTATGAAATACGTAAAAACTATTCGGGTGCTGATTATATTTTTTATCTCCCAATGGACACCCCTGCAAATGCAAAAAAATTAGTAACCTTACTAAATCCTCAATTAGCCTTTTTTGTAAAATATGAGTTTTGGTTTAATTACTTGAATGAGCTAAAATCACGTACTATTCCAACCTATTTGGTAAGTGGAATTTTTAGAGAAAAACAACATTTTTTTAAAGCTTATGGAAATTGGTTTAGAAAACAATTGAGTTGCTTTACGCACTTTTTTTTGCAGGACAAAACATCTGAACTACTCCTAAATTCAATCGGATATACAAACACTACAATTACTGGAGATACGCGTTTTGATAGAGTTTATGAGATTTCAAAAAATGTCACAACCTATCATATACTTGAACAATTTTGCAAAAACATTCCTACATTTATTATCGGAAGTTCATGGCCAGACGATGAACAACTAATTGCTCAAGCATCCAAATCACTTACTACCTATAAATTAATTATTGCACCTCACGAAATAGACGAACAACACATTCAAATCATTGAAGAAAAGTTTAGCGTATATGGTAATTGTATTCGTTATACAAAGGCTACAGATGCAACTATAAAAAACGCCAACGTGCTCATCATCGATAATATGGGTATGTTATCTTCTCTTTATCAATATGGAACAATCGCTTATATAGGAGGCGGATTTGGAAAAGGAATTCATAATATTTTAGAAGCGGCAACATTTGGTTTGCCCATTATTTTTGGTCCTAATTACCATAAATTTTTAGAAGCAAAAGAACTTATCAGCCAAAAAGGAGCATTTACAATAAATGATACAAATGAGCTAGTATCTACACTTCACTATTTGAGCATCCAATCAAACTACGAAAGCGCTTCTGCTAGTTCCAAAAAATACATTCAATCTAATATTGGAGCCACGAACAAAATCCTTTCTTCTATTACTATAAAGTAATTAACTTTTTAGTGCTGAAAACCTCTTTCAACTAATTCTTGTTTATGAATGAATTAGTGCTATTTTCGATAAAAATCAATCGAACCTGATTATGGAAAATAAAAAGAATTATTCGCTGCCAATGGCATTTTTAACAATGCTGTTTTTTATGTGGGGATTTATCACCTGCTTAAACGACATTTTAATTCCTCACTTCAAAGCGATATTTACACTGAGTTACTTTGAATCCATGCTTATTCAATTTGCTTTTTTTAGCGCTTACTTTGTTGGCTCTTTAATCTATTTCTTTATCTCTTCTACATCAGGCGACCCTATCAATAAAATAGGATACAAAAACGGGATTTTGTTAGGATTGCTAATTGCCGCATTCGGAACATTTTTGTTTTACCCAGCAGCAGAGCTTCAATCATTTGGTTTTTTCTTAACCGCATTATTTGTACTAGCACTTGGTTTTACATTGTTGCAAATTGCTGCAAATCCTTATGTAATATTATTAGGAGATCCAGAAAAAGGTTCACATCGGTTAAGTTTAGCAGGTGCAATTAATTCCTTTGGAACAACAATAGCCCCAATATTAGGTGGTGTTTTTATATTAAGCAATACATCTTCAACAGGCAATGATATTGATTCGGTAAAAATGCCTTACATCGTTTTAACAATAGCATTTTTATTATTGATAGTCGTTTTTAAAGTGATTTCGTTACCCCGATTCACAAATCAAGATAACATCGAAAAAGGAATGGGCGCATTAAAATTCCCACAACTTACATTGGGTATTTTAGCAATCTTTTTTTATGTTGGTGGTGAAGTAACTGTTGGTAGCTTTATGACCAGTTTTGTTGGCCTACCAGAAATAAAAGGAATCCCTGCAGAAGCAGCAACACTTTATGTTGCATTGTATTGGGGAAGTTTAATGATTGGCCGTTTTACTGGTTCTGTTTCTGTTTTTAATTTATCTAAAACATCCAAACAACTAATCACTGCAATCGTTCCTGTACTTACCTTCTTTTTTATTTTATTAATTTTTAAATTAAAATCAAAAGAAAATGAAGTGATTGATTTTCAATCGATGATAACTTATTACATTCCATTCATCGTTATTAGCATCATTGCATTTTTTATTGGAAAAGAAAAACCAGCACGTACCTTATTACTATTCTCAATTATATGCATTGGTTTGTTAATAATGGCACTAATTACAACTGGGGAATTAGCAATGTGGTCGGTAATTAGTTTAGGATTATACAATTCAATTATGTGGCCTTCTATATTTGCTCTTGCAATTGCTGGCTTAGGAAAACACACCAGTCAAGGTTCCTCACTCCTTGTAATGGCTATTCTTGGAGGAGCTTTAATTCCTCCATTACAAGGATTAATTGCAGATTCAATTGGTGTTCAACTATCTTTTATAGTTCCAATATTTTGCTATGTGTATCTAGCTTTTTATGCATGGAAAGTTCCTTCTATCTTGACATCACAGGGTATTAATTACGAAAATACCAATGCGAAGCAAGGGCACTAATTAAATAGTAAGGATACTGATACGAATGAGCAAATAGGGCAAATAATTATTTGCAATGAATGATATTACAATTATCGAATTGTTTTAGAATAACAGAAGAGCTTCATAAGGGTATTTATAAAACAAAAACAAAAAAGCAGAGGCATTTACGGCCTCTGCTTTTTTACAATCGATTCTTCCGAAATTATTTAATATCGATGGAAAACAAGATGTTTTTTTTCTTTTTTCGTTCAACAGCAACTAGATTATCCTTTTTACCATCAATAAATTTCCGCATATATAGATTGGTCTCAAACTGCTCAGCTGCACCTAAATTATATTTTTTAATTTCTCCTTTTTCATCAATATCAACAGCAGCAACAAAACCACCTCTTCTACTTTGGTGAACACGCGGTTCTTCATTATCTGGAAGTGTAAAGTTTTCAACATGGTCTAAATAAAAAAGATGCACATGATTATTTTTTACGGAGGAGGATAAAGAAATTCCTTGACCTGCTGCCCCACCTTCATGTTGCCTTTTAGGAATCTTTTTAATCCAACCTAAATTACCAACAGCATCAATACTAAATACAAAAACATCGTTTGCATAGGTATCATAGGTAGTTCGGGTATTTCCTTTTGAATCAACGGTAACATGGGTTACTACATAATAGATCTCAGAAACTATCACAGTAGAGCCATTGTCCATAAAATGAATTCTTTTAATCTCTAGGTCATTTATCCCTAACTCTTTCTTGTCGTTATCCTTATTCTTTTGTTCTTTTTTCTCTAATTTTTCTTTATGTCTATCAGATATGAATGATTTAATAACATCAGAAGGGATTTCGTAATAGCCACCACCAATTTTTGAAAACTTACCATTTGCAACATCTAATTTAACCATAAAAGCACCATCGATGGATGGATTCCTAACTTTTGAATAAAAACCAGCTACTACAATATTATTGCTTTTATCTTCATAGATATATGTTGAACGAGGTGTATACTCATCTATTTTAAGTTCAATAATCTTAGGGTCAGACTTTCCTTTATCGTATACTAAGATTTCGAAATGACTAGACCCATTTTTTCCTTCTACATCTGTTACACGAATCAAATAATAGAGTTTTCCATCATTTGAAACTTGATAATCTATTTCTGTCATTTTAGCCTCTGAATAGGGCATTGTAAATTCCCCTCCCCAAATTTCTTTCATGTTTTCATCAAACATATAAAAACCAAACTCTTGCTTGTTCAATATATCTTTTCGCTCTTTATTAAATAGGTTGTATTTATAAAAAACTTTTGTTTTATCATTTGAAGTAAATGCAGAATACCCCATTCCTCCATAAATAATTCCTCTGGTTGACTGAAATAATTTGATTGGTTGACCTACTATTTCTAAGGAATTGGCAGAAAACTCGACAGCTGAAACGCCTTCTGTCTTGGTATCTTTAAATACTTCACGAACTAAAACATAGGATTTTTTATTTAATACCAATACACGTTCAAAATATGATTTTGAATTTGCAAATAGCCCTTTTACATTGGGCATACCATTTTTAGCCATTGTTAAATCTGACGAAAACAACTGAAAAGCAATTTTATCTAATTTTTCTCCTTTGGCATAGGTCAATAAAACATCTCCATTACTAAGCGGATTTGTTTGAGCTAAAGGCAAGCCTTCTTCACTTAAAAATTCAGAAGATGGCTTAATAGTATACGGACCTACCGTTTGTGAAAAGGAATTAAAAAACAGCCATTGAAAACCAATAACTAAAATCAAAAATTTATTATTCATAGATATGTTTTTTAGACTTACAAGATAAAAAAAATCCCAAACCTTTGTTCGGTTTGGGATGTAAAAGAATCTATTTAACCTTATTTTTTAGGTTTCATTGCTTTTGCCATTGTCGCTCCGCAAACTTTTCCTGCCTTAGCATAACACTCTTTAATAGAGTTAGAAGGATCAAAATCCCAATCACTTCCACCCATCAATACTCCCTGAGCTGTTATTAAACCTTTAGCCATTACTTTTTTAGTAGCAGTTTCAATATAGGTTATTTCATATTTACAAAACGGATTTTGTTTCATAACAACTGAATTAAAGCCAGGCTCCATAACTACTGTTTTTACAACAATCGTATATTTTGCATCTGTAGCGCCTTTTACTGCAGTAGCATTTGTTTTTCCTTTAAGCAATTGTTTGTTAATCAACTCTTCAAACATTGGCTCATACATACTAGATTTATTATTATGCCATTTTTCTACCCAACGATCACCTTTTCCTGGTTGTTTTTCATTCCCTTTTGCTTTCTTTTCATTCAAATACTCTGCTTCTTCTTTTTTACCAACCATCATTCCATCATAATCATAAACAATATTGATTTTTGTTTCACCTGCAAGGAAAGAAAGTTTACTATCACCTTCAGTAATTTTTTGAGCTTTTACAGATAGAGCTGTTACAGCAATAAAACCTGCTATTAATGCTAATTTTGTTTTCATATTTATTTAGTTTTTAGTTTGTTCTTCTACAAATATAGAATAATATTATCCTATTCAAAACGATTTAAAGGTCGATTTTCAGGAAACCTTACCTTTTATCAAAAAACACTACAGGCTTGCGGCTTAGCTCTGGAAATTGAAGCTTGTTTATCACATCCACATCTTCAAATTTTACTTGAGGAGCTACACGCAATTTGGCTCTAAAATGATCTTTAATATCCTTTTCAAAATTTTCTGGAACCACTTCACATCCAACACGAATTAGGATTTCATCGGTTCCTATTTCATTGGTATATACTTCTACAACATAGTTTTTCACTCCTTCAATATTATTCAAAATATCATACAATGCAGGTGGGTACAATGTTGTTCCTTTGTACTTAATCATTTGTTTTCTTCGCCCCACAATTGGTCCAACACGTATCGTGCTTCTTCCACAAGCACATGGCTCGGAATAATGATAACACAAATCGCCTGTTTTAAAGCGTATCAATGGCATTCCTTCAACTCCAAGAGTTGTAATCGTTACTTCGCCAGCTTCTCCTTCTTTCACTGGCTGATCGTTATCATCCAAAAATTCAACAATTACCAATTCCGGATGATGATGCCCTCCTTTACCTTCAGAACATTCTGTAAATGCGGCACTCATTTCGGTGCTTGCATAAGTAGAATACAATTTAATGTTCCACTTATCTTGTATTCGTTGCCCCAGTGTGCTTAATGTAAAATCTTGATTTCGTAAGGACTCTCCAATACAAATTGCTTTGGTGATGGATGTATTTTTATAATCAATACCGTTTGCTTCGGCATATTCTATTAATTTCAATAAAAAAGATGGAACGGTAACGAATGCAGTTGGGTTAATTCGTTTTATTGTATCCCATTGCAATTCGGGAATTCCACCTCCAACACGAACCACTCCTGCACCTAATTTTCGAATACCTAAAAAATAAGCCAATCCTGCCATGAATCGTTTATCCAAGGTGGTCATCAATTGAAAAACATCATCACTTGTAGAGTCCGCACATTCAAATGAGATACATTCATTATAAGCCAAACGATCCAAATCTTTATCGGTCATCGGAAATAAAACAGGATCACCCAATGTTCCTGAAGTAGTTATGTAATCAATTATTTTGCTAGGTGCTACACAAATAAAATCATCATTTCTATTTTGAATATCATCCTTGGTGGTAACAGGGATTTTTTGAAGATCTTCAATCGTTTTAATCGTAGAAATATCAATTTGATGCTTCTGAAATAAATCGGCATAAAACTTCGAACGTTCCGATACATATTGTAACAATTCAGGCAAGCGTCCTTCTTGATATTTTTTTTGTTCGGCAAGTGTTTTTATTTCAATCGCTGGTATCATTAATCTGTATTTTTTTAATCTTCTAAAACAACAGTTGCCATTGCCACATCTTTAATGTGTGATAAGGAAACATGAATGATTCGAATATTTTTTTCTTTTAATATTTCTGCTGTTTGTCCTAATATATTTATAGACGGCTTCCCTAATTCATCGTTCACCACTTCCACTTCATTAAAAGCCATACCTCCACGCCACCCAGTACCTAATGATTTAAAAAAAGCTTCTTTAGCAGCAAATCGAGCAGCAAAACTTTCAGCTTTGTTCACTTTTGTCTCGCAATAAGCAATTTCGATTTTGGAAAACACTTTTTCCTTAAAACTGATGTTTTCGATGCTCTTTGCGATGCGAGGCACTTCTGCTATGTCTGTTCCAATTCCTATAATCATTTGTATTGTACGAATAAGTTATGGATTTCCTCTTTATCCTGTTCTGTTGTTATCTCTTTTGAATTGGCGATGGTCAAATATTCAACCGCCTTGTTGGTATTTCCTTGACTATAGAAATACTTACCCAACAACACATACGTTTCAAAATATTCTGGATTGCAATTTATGAAATTTGAAATCAATTGTTCATCAATCGCATAGGTTAATTCATGTTTTTGAATAAATTTAAAAACATTACGCATTTGTTTGTAAGCGTTAAACTTTTTAAACTCTTGAGAATACAAAAACGAATCAGCAGGAATCATCAGCTGCTTTTCATACAGTTCGGTATCTTTTTTTAATGCAGGGGCTGCAGCGAATACTTTATTCAAATCATAACAAACATATTGTCCTAATTGAAAAGGATTGGTTGATATCCATATTTGTAACTTAGCAGGTTTAAATATCACAGAATGATGTGCTATTAATTGGTTTAAGCCTTTCTCATTTCCAAATCCAATGTTTTTTTCATCCAAGCCATTTTTATTTCGCATCATAGCTGCTGCAGTTGATACTGATATTTTAGGCTGATTGGTAATTAATTGAGTCAGATGCTTAAAACGGTAGTTGGAAGAAGATTTTTGAATGTTCTCTTGATTAATTTTATCGTTCAAAAAAGTTTCGCCTTGATAATGATTTGCGCATATGATGTAATCTGGATTTGGAGCCCTGAACAATTCAGTTTTTGAAGGTGTTTTTTCAATAGTAGCTGTTTGATTATCTTCTAAAGAACCAATTAATATTGATTCAGAAACAAATGTTTTTCGTTTTTGTGCAATTGCATAGGCTTCATCAATGTTTTTAGCATACTGCAAAATTTCTCTAGCAACAATGGATATTGGAGTTGCTGCACCTGTTGGTATTTCTGATTTAGAAGCATTTAAAGTAACAGTAAGTCCTTTTTCATTCATTCCCGATACGGTTCCAATCATTCCAGCCCAACTTATCATCATCAGTTTATACCCTGTTTTTGGTTTCACAAAATTGATGAGTTTATCTTCTGCGAATTTATCTCCTACATAAAAATCAAAATTACGAGCAATCAACAAGGTACTATCATCGGTTTTGCTGCCCCATGCTCCAAAAGCGGTACAACCTACTGTCATGTTTTTATCTTGTAAAGCATGGCCAATATCGTGCGCTGCATGATAATTCAACATTCGGTAATACTTTGGAGCTACAAAATCGAATTTATCGGAAGCAAACAATGATTCTCCGTAAATCTCTTCCTTGTACTCATCAATTACATAGGTATCTAAATTACGGTTAAAAAAAGCGATGAAAAATTTCAAGTAATTAATCATGGCTTTGGAAGGAATCATTACCTGTATTTGCTCTATAAAGGCAATTTCCTGCTTTTCGGCTAATTCCTTATTTAATTTCCCTTCAATTACACCACGCTCGAAACCATCTCCTTCAACATAAATTTCCCAAAGCCCAGTTTCGCTTTTTTTAATCCAATTGCTTTCTAGTGTATAAAAATTGGGACTACGCAGAACGCGTTCTTTACTTAAACTACTTTTATCTGCAATTTCAGGGATATCAATTGTTACAGTAACAATAAACCATACTAAAAAAACAAGTAAAAAATCGCAAAAGGTAAAGAATGAATAAAAAAAGCCTTTAGAAATGTATTTAAATATTCGAACAAACATATAACACAAATGTACAAAATAATACTACCTGATTTTTCAATTTTATTTTCTACTAAAGAGCAATTAGTTCTAACAAAAAATAGTACTTTTAGTTCTCTTAAAAATGACCAGCTATGGCAGAAAATTACAATTTTGAAGATATTAGACCTTATTACGATCACGAAGCATCCAATGTGCTTGTTGAAATGAGTAAGGACCCCTTGTTTTTTAAACTCACCAATTACTTTTGGCCAGAAATGACAAAAGAAGAAGCATTGAAAAAAGTAGAAATGGTAAATACCGTTCACGATTTTCAGGAGCATTTTATGGATGGTGCTATTCGAACAATTGTAGCAAGAAGTTCAACAGGACTTAGTTACAGTGGATTCGAAAATCTAGATCCTAACGAACGTTATTTGTTTATTGCCAACCACCGCGATATTTTATTAGACTCGGCTATTCTTCAAATATTACTCTTCCAACATGGTCATGATACCTCCGAAATAACATTCGGAAATAATTTAATGGAAGAAGGGTTTATTACACATTTTGGACGACTAAATAGAATGTTTACTGTTCAACGCGAAGGCACTGCTCGTGAACTCTATGATATTTCAAAAAAACTTTCAGCATACATTCGCCATACGATCGTTGACAAAAAAGTATCGGTATGGATTGCGCAACGAAATGGAAGAACCAAAGATGGAAACGACCAAACACAAACAGGTCTTTTAAAAATGTTGAACATTAGTGGTAATGGCAATTTCAATGATAGCTTTAAAGCACTAAAAATTGTCCCGCTCACCATCTCCTATGAATACGAACCTTGTGATTCACTTAAAGTTCAAGAACTTTATTTGTCATCATTGCATACTAAATATAAAAAAGCCCCGGGTGAAGATTTAAACAGTATTATCACAGGTATTGTTCAACCCAAAGGTCGCATCCACATGGCTGTTGGGAAACCTATTGTTGATGAATTGGACGGAATTAATAAGCTTGATAATGAAAACGAAAAAATAAAGCAGTTAACAGCTTTTATAGATAAACAGATTTACAACGACTTTAAACTATGGCCTATAAACTTCATAGCAATGGATATTTTAGAAGAAGGAACTAATTTTGAGAACGAATACACAAAAGAGGAAAAAGAAAAATTCATTGATTACATCAACCAAACAATTGCAAAGTTGGATGGTGAAAAAGAGCCCTTATTTAATCTATTTATAAAAATGTACGCTGCTCCTGTAAAAAATAAATTATTACAAACAGCTAAATATTAAATTACAATGCATACAATTAGCACATCAAAAATCGATTTAAACACTATTAAAGATATTCTGCTTAACAATAAAAAAATTGAACTATCAGAAGAAGCAAAACAAAACATTGTTAGATGCCGAGAATATTTAGACAAAAAAATGGCTTCTCAAAAAGAGCCAATCTATGGCATTAATACAGGTTTTGGATCCTTATGCAATGTTACAATTCCTAATAATGATTTAGAGCAATTACAAAAAAACTTAGTAATGTCGCATGCTTGCGGTACAGGTGACGAAGCTCCGCAAGAAATTGTGAAATTGATGTTACTTTTAAAAGTACAAGCTTTATCGTATGGTAAATCAGCTGTACAATTACAAACAGTTGAACGATTGGTTGATTTTTTTAACCATAACATTTTGCCAGTCGTTTATCAACAAGGATCATTAGGTGCATCGGGCGATTTAGCTCCATTGGCGCACCTTTGTTTACCATTACTTGGATTGGGTGAAGTCTATTACAATGGCCAAAAGCAGTCAAGTGCAAGTGTATTAGAACAATTGAATTTAAAACCAATTCAATTAAAATCGAAAGAAGGATTAGCATTGCTAAATGGAACACAGTTTATGATTGCTTATGGTGTTTGGTGTTTATTACAAACAAAAAAAATAAGCTATGCTGCAGATTTTATTGGAACAATATCATTAGAAGCATTTGATGGGCGAATGGATCCGTTCAAACCGCATATTCATACAATCCGTCCACACAAAGGCCAAATGAAAACGGCTGAAAACATTCGTGAATTACTTGCTGGAAGTGAACTTATTCAGCGTAAAAAAGAACATGTTCAAGATCCTTATTCATTCCGGTGCATGCCTCAAGTGCACGGTGCATCAAAAGACACCTTCGATTATGTTGAGAGTGTGTTTTTAACTGAAATTAATTCTGTAACAGATAATCCAACAGTATTTCCGGATGAAGATGAAATTATTTCAGGTGGTAATTTTCATGGACAACCATTAGCATTGGCATTGGATTTTTTAACAATTGCTTTGGCTGAGTTAGGCAATATATCTGAAAGAAGAACTTATCAGCTGATTTCTGGAACAAGAGGATTACCGGCCTTCTTGGTAGCAACGCCTGGTTTAAATTCTGGATTTATGATTCCTCAATATACTGCTGCAAGTATCGTTAGTCAAAACAAACAGTACTGCACACCTGCATCTGCCGATTCAATTGTGAGTTCAAACGGACAAGAAGATCATGTATCGATGGGAGCAAATGCGGCTACCAAATGTTTCAAAGTAGTTGAAAATGTACAACGCATTTTGGCAATTGAATTATTCAATGCCTCTCAAGCAATTGAATTCAGACGACCAGCTAAATCTTCTGTTAAAATAGAAAAAGTGGTTTCCGACTTTAGAACAAAGGTGCCATTTATTGAGGTGGACAAAGTGATGTATACAGAAATTGAAAACAGTGTCCAATTTATTAAACACTACAATTTTTAAACGATGTATAAGTTCTTTTCGCTAATTTTTATTCTTACAACCAATACGATATTGGCTTGTATTTGTGAACCATTAGCACCTATTTCGAAAGAACTATTAAAAAATTACGACATTGTTTTTTGGGGTAAAGTAGATTCTGTGAGCCAAAACAAAGCTGGTGAAAACATTGCTTATTTTACAGTTAACGAATTGTACAAAGGCAACAGCGAGCAAACCTCACAATTGTTATTTGACAACTCAAGTTCGTGTATGATGAACTTTGTAAAATCTGACGAATGGCTTATTTATGCGTCCTACACAAATTTCGACAAATTGAATGTTCACCTTTGCAGTCATAGTCGAAAAATGTTTGCAGAGCAATCGCAAGATGTTTATTACACCAATGCAAATAGAACATTTGCCGAAGAAAAGGATTTTTTAAAAGCTGAATTAGGAATTCAAAAATTAATCGTTCGTAGCGGACTGATCAAACAGCAATCAGAGTTAAAACCGCATAACGATCAACCAAGTAATACGAACAAAATTATTCTTTTATTAATTTCAGTTTTAGTTATGGTTGGCGTATATATTTTTACTCAAAAGAAGAAAAAATGACAAAACACTATAAAGCACATCCTTGGCATGGAATTTCAATAGGAAACAGTGCACCTGAAATTGTAACTGCTTTTATTGAAATTGTTCCAACCGATACAGTAAAATACGAAATAGACAAAGAGAGTGGTTATCTGAAAATTGATCGACCTCAAAAATTTTCAAATGTTGTACCAGCGCTTTATGGTTTTATTCCACAAACCTATTGCGACAAATTAGTGGCAGCTTTTGCATCCGAAAAATCAGGAAAGAAAGTAGAAAAGGGTGATGGCGATCCGCTCGATATTTGTGTATTAAGCGAGCGAAGCATAACACATGGCGATATAATACTTCAAGCGATTCCAATTGGAGGCATTCGATTGATTGACAAAGGAGAGGCTGATGACAAAATAATTGCAGTTATGCAAGGTGATGAGATTTACAAGCAATGGACAGATATAAAAGATTGTCCAGAAGCAATTATAAATCGATTAAAACATTACTTCCTTACTTACAAAAACATACCTGGAACGGAGGTTCCAACCTGTGAAATAAGTAGTATATACGGCAAAGAAGAAGCCTATGAAGTAATCAATAAAAGCAGAGCAGATTATAAAAACAGTTATTTATAATTGCTCGATAATTTCTTTGTCCAATGGACCTACTGAAGAAGAATAAAACTTCAAAAGCTCTCCTTTTTCATTGATTAAATACTTGCAAAAATTCCATTTGGGTTCTTCAACATTCCAAGTGTTTTGAGACTTATCGGTTAACCACTTATAAACATCATTTTTAGATTCTCCAACTACATCCGATTTTTGAAATAACTGAAAAGTAACACCGAAATTTTTCTCACAAAAAGTTGCTATCTCTGTATCACTTCCAGGTTCCTGCCCTCCAAAATTATTAGCAGGAAAACCTAGTACAACTACTTTTGCACCATACTGCTCATGCAACTTTTGCAGTTCCTTGTATTGAGCAGTATAACCACATTCGGATGCTGTATTTACAATCAATACTTTTTTGCCTTTGTAAATAGAAAAATTGATTGTTTTTCCATCGATTGCATTCATCGATAAATCATAAAAAGATTTTGATCCCATAGCCGTTTGTGTGTTTGTGGGTTTTGTTTTTACTTCTTTACAAGAAAAAAGCATTATCAAAGGATATATTAAACTTAAATAAATTTTACGCATTGTTTTTTATTTTTAAGAACAATAAACTAAGTGTTTTGTTTAAAACATTTAGTTTCAATGAAGCAACGATTAAACATTTCTTTTAAAACGATTAACCAAAGAGGCTATTGACATCGTAATTAAAAAGAAAAGTATTAATTTGATGGCACCCGGGAGAACGGCTCTAACGCCTGCTCCCCTTAACAACAGATCATAAAAACCGTCAAGCGACCAGTTTAAAGGGGATAAACCGCTTAATTGACGCATTGTGTCCGGCATAACATATGTAGGCACCCACACGCCACCAATTGCAGAAAGCAACAAAATAGACAAGGCTCCCATGATAGCTCCTTGCTGTTCCGTTTTTGCAATGGTTCCCATCATTACTCCAAAACCTGTTGCAGCAAATGCTGTAGCTAATGAGATTACAAAAATACCCAAAGCGCTATTTCCTAAATCCAAAACGGGTAAGCCTAACATTGGAAGAAAAAACAAGCCTACCGACATCATCAATACAAATTGAATTAAACAGACAACAACATAAACAATTATTTTTCCATTTATTAATAATAAAAAAGAGCTTGGCATTGTATGTAAACGAACAATACTACCTTCTATTTTTTCTTTGACCATACTTCCAGCAAGTGGCAAGACAATAAAAAACATAGCAAAAATTGTCCATGCTGGCACGTTGTGCTGAACGGCATTCGGAACAATCTCACCCATCGTTTCAGATGCATAAATTTCTTTGTACGTTATAATTTGAGTGTTATTGTATGCATTCGAAGTCATTTGCTTTTTCTCTGGAATTAACTCCGCCAATTGGTCCGAAAATGTTTTGAACATCAATTGTGTTTTAATACCTGAAATAAATTCACGCAAATTACTACTGATAGATGTTAAGAATGACTTTTTTGTAACTGGATCAATGAAAATCTTAACTTCAACAGAGTCTACCGATTGGGTTTTATTCGGTGCAATTGAATCCGTAGAAAAGGCTGATTCAACCAATTCCTGGACATTTTTACGAATAGCATTTGTTGCATTTTTAGGTATGACGATTCCAACTAAAAATTTCCCATCAGCAACTGCTTTTTTGGCTTCTTCGGCTGTAATATACTCACCGTTAATCTGGTCGTTAAAAGAACATAGTTCGGAATTGCGTAAGCCCTTCTCAACAGCATAGCCAAGCGAGTCTTTATCTTCATTCACAAATATGATTGGAATACCTTTTTCATTCAATGATTTGAAAGCCGAATCCTGAATGAGTGTCATGACAAAAATCAAAATCATTGGCATAATAAAAAGTATAGCCAAACCAATCCTATCTCTCAGAAGGATGAGCATCTCTTTTTTTATGGCAGCAACTAACTTTTTTATCATACTAATCTCTCAAACTTCTATTCGTTAGATGTAAAAACACCTCTTCCAACTTATTACATCCATCGTACTTATTAATAAGCTCCGAAGGCGTACCTTCGGCAATTATATTCCCATAATCAATAATCCCAACCCTAGTACAGAAGTGTTCTGCCTCTTCCATGTGGTGAGAGGTATAAACAATTGTCATCCCTTGTTGATTCAATTCTTTCAAATACGAAATAATAACATTACGCGATTGAACATCAACGCCAACAGTCGGCTCATCTAAAAATAAAATTTTAGGATTATGCAAAATGCCTGCAATTAAATTTACTCTACGTTTCATGCCTCCGGAATATTCAGAAACTCTTTTGTTTGCAGCTTCGGTTAGTCCAAAATTTGCCAACCATTTTTCGATTTTAGCATCCAAATCTTTCCCAGATAACCCATACATATGTCCATAAAAATCGAGGTTTTCACGAGCAGTTAAGGTTGGATACAAAGCTATGTCTTGAGGAACAACACCTATAATTTGTTTAATAGCTGTTAAATTAGAACTCAAGTCCATTCCATCAATGATTACACAACCACTCGACTGCTGAAACAAACCACACAAAATCGAGATTGTTGTTGTTTTACCAGCACCATTCGGCCCCAACAATCCAAAAATTTCATTTTTAGCGATTGACAACGAAATACCCTTAACTGCTGCTACATCTGCGCCTTTAAATTGTTTAAAAAGATTTTCTATTGTAATTATTGATTGTTCCATTGCAGGCCGCAAATTTAGTAAAATATATGCAATCCCCTTAAATGAGCAAAATCATCTTTTTGGAAGCTATTTTTAAAGCTCTTTGCCTACATGTCACAAAATATTAATTAAATTTGTGGTGTCCATAAACTTTTTTAATTAGAGTTTGTTTCGACTATAATAAACCCAATATTATTATGATTACTGAAAAAACAGATGTATTAGTAATAGGTGCAGGTCCAGCAGGAAGCATCGCTGCGTCACTTATTCACAAACAAGGCTTTAAAGTTCGAGTAGTTGAAAAAGAAAAATTCCCACGATTTGTAATTGGAGAAAGCCTATTACCTCGTGTAATGGATCACTTGGATGAAGCCGGTCTCTTAGAAGCAGTCAAAAAAGCTGGATTTCAAGAGAAATTTGGAGCTAAATTCGTAAGAGGTGAAGAAATTTGCGACTTCAACTTTGGAAATCAATTTACAGATGGTTGGAAATGGACATGGCAAGTTCCTCGTGGACAATTCGACCAATTACTAGCTTCAGAAGTTGAGAAAAAAGGTGTACAAGTTGAATACCAAACAGCGGTAACCAATATTAAGTTTACTGGGACCGACTCAACAACTACTGTTATTGACAAAGATGGTAACGAGAAACAAATAGAAGCAAAATTTATTGTGGATGCTAGTGGCTACGGACGTGTTATTCCAAGAATGTTTGGACTAGATAAACCTTCGGCATTTGATCCTAGAAAAACACATTTTACACATTTTAAAGACTTAAAACGCCCTGAAGGAATTGATGGTAATAGAATTACCGTTGTAATTCATCAACAACGTACATGGATATGGATTATACCTTTCTCAAATGGTGTCACTTCTGTTGGATTTGTAGCTGATCCTCATTTCTTCCAAGATCATCCAGAAGGAGCTGTAGAACGTATGAAATCAATTATTGCTACAGATCCTCACACAAAAGAACGTTTTGGTGATGCCGAAATGATGTTTGAGCCAAGAACAATTGAAGGATATGCTATCTCCACAAAACAATTGTTTGGAGACGGTTTTATATTGTGTGGTAATGCAACCGAATTTTTAGATCCTGTTTTCTCATCAGGTGTTACATTTGCTATGGAATCAGGTAGTAAAGCAGCGAAATTGGTATGTGAAAAATTGAAAGGAAACACTGTCGATTTCCAAAAAGAATACACAGATTATATGATGCAAGGCATTGATACTTTTAGAACCTATGTTTCTGGCTGGTACAATGGCGATTTACATGAAATTTTCTTCTCAAAAAATCAAGATGAAGAAATAAAAAAACAAATTTGCTCTGTTCTTGCTGGATATGTTTGGGATTTAAATAATCCATTCGTAAAAAAACACCAACGTGCGGTAAAATCATTGGCCGATATCATTCGTATGCGTAAGGCAAGTGGTACATTAGCCTAAAACAATTTCAAATTCGACAAAAAAGAGATGGTAAAAATAACCATCTCTTTTTTTGTTTATATATTAGCATTCTAAAGCTAACTATGAAAATCAATATCATCGGTGCGGGAGTTTCTGGACTAACTACAGGTTGCTATTTACAAATGAATGGTTTTGAAACCGAGATATTTGAAAAGCATTCAATACCTGGTGGCTTATGTACCAGTTGGAAAAAAGGAGAATACACTTTTGATGGTTGTGTACACTGGATTTTAGGCACAGATACTGGGAGTTCATTTTATAAAATGTGGAGCGAATTATTGGATATGAAAAAAATTCCTTTTCATAACCATGATATTCGAATGGACATTGAACTAAAGCAAAACAAAAACAAATATGGAGAAAAGGTATTTCATCTCTATACAAATGTTAATCGCTTAGAAGCATATATGCTTGATTTAGCTCCTGAGGATGAATTTCAAATCAAGCGCTTAACAAACTCTATACGCACCATGCAAGAGTTTGATTTGCCCCCTGTTTTAGATGACCTACCTTTTATTCAATCTACAATTAGAGGAATTAAAATGGCGAGGTATTTAAAATTTCTTTATTTGCTGTACCAGTGGAGAAATGATACAAATAGAACATTTGCAAAAAAATTAAAAAATCCATTTTTAAGAGAAAGCTTTGAACTATTGTATGATGACCAAGAAGTAAATATGGTTGTAATGACAATGCCACTTGCTTCATTCGACAAAAAAAGTGCTGGCTACCCAATTGGTGGATCAATGCAATTTGCAAAATATTTAGAAGAAAGCTACTTAAAACTTGGTGGTAAAGTACATTACAATACACCAGTAAAAAAAATAATTACAGAAAACAATACTGCCAAAGGATTGCTAGTTAGAAACAATGTTAGTCACTATTCAGATGCAATTATTTCTGCAGCCGATTGGAACTGGACTATTTTTGATGCATTGGATGGAAAGTATACAGACAAAAAAATACTTGAACTCAAAGAATTAAAAAAGCTAAAAGTATTTTATAGTGTTTTACAATTTTCATTTGGAATAAATAAAGATTTATCAGATCAACCTCATTTTTCGCGCTTTCCATTATTGACACCAATACAATGTCCTGATGGAACAAAATACGAACGTTTAGAAGTGCATGTATATAATTACGACCCTACGTTTGCTCCAAAAGGAAAAACATCTGTTGTAGTTAGTTTTTACACCGAACATGCCGACTTTTGGATTGATTTAAGAAAGAACAATCGTCCGAAATATCGCGAAGCTAAAAAGGAAATGTTGGAAACCATCACTAACTTGCTGGATGAACGCCTAGGTGGAATTAAAGATAAAATTGAAGAAGTGGACTTTGCGACACCTGCAACATACTTAAGATACACCAACAATTGGAAAGGCAGTACACAAGGATGGTTACCGAGCGAAAATCTAATTGCCCTATCTCCTGTAAAATTTACACTTCCCAACTTGGCTAACTTTTACATGGCAAGCCATTGGAACCAACCAGGTGGTGGATTGCCAATAGCAATAAGTGCAGGAAGAGATTTAACGAAGAAAATTTGCAAAGAACAAAAAAAGAAATTCACTACAAAGCAGACTAGCCTTTAAAATCCATTTTCGTGTGGGTGCCATCACAATAAGGCTTATTAGCAGAATGACCACATCTACAAAATGCAGTCACCTTGTTTTTTGTAATATCTTCTTCTCCTTCTTTTTTCACTGTAATATTTCCATATACCAATAAAGGTCCATTGGATACAATTTCAACAATACTTTCGGCCTTTATTTCGGATGAAGCTGTTTCATCATTATTAGAAAAATAGCTCAATGCGCCAGAAGGACATTTATCTATCTGTGCTTTTATTTTATCAGTAGAAGCACCATCCACTTTTACCCACGGTCGCTCTGCAGGCTTAAATACATCTCCCAATTCTTTCCAACATATTTTTGAATGAATGCAGACTTTAGGTTTCCAAACAACCGTAATATCGCTTGCTTTGTATTTAATAGTAGTATCTTTTTCCATTGTAAAAAAAATTAAAATAAGACATCAGTATAACTGGGTGTTTTTTCAAAAACAGCTTTCGCAAATGAACAAAGTGGCAAAATTTTTATTTTATTTTCACGAGCATATTCAACCGCTTTTTCTACCAACATTTTACCTGCTCCCGTTCCAGAAAGTTCTGCTAAAACTTCGGTATGGTCAATTATCATTTTAGTTTCACCAGCTATTACATAAGTCATTTCTGCTTTTTTCAAACCATCAACTTCAATGTAAAAGACACCGTTGTTGTCGGATTTTTTGTGTTGAATGTTCATCTAGAATTGTTTTAATACTTTTTCAACTTCCACTACCATCTCATCTGTAAAATCGAGATGAGTTACAAAACGGATTGCTTGCTTTCCAAAACTCACTGCCTTTATATTTTTATCTGCTAATTTTTGTAAAAACTGTTCTGGATTAACATGCTCCTTTAAATTAAAAATTAGAATATTTGTATCAACTGGCAATACATTGTCTACATAATCCAATTTGTTGATTATAAAAGATAACTCTTTTGCTCTGCGGTGATCTTCTTTTAAGCGTTCAACATGATTGTCCAATGCATAAATACCAGCTGCTGCAAGATAACCAGCTTGTCGCATACCACCTCCGAACACTTTACGAACCCTGCGTGACTTACGAATAAATTCCTTGTCACCCAATAAAACAGAACCAATTGGGGCTCCTAATCCTTTCGACAAACATACCGAAATCGAGTCAAAAAGAGGACCGATATCCTTTGCTGTATAGTCATTTTCAACAATTGCATTAAATATTCGAGCACCATCTAAATGGAAACTCAATTTATTTTTTTTACAAACTGCAGATAATTCCTGCATTTGAGACAATGAATAATAGCTACCTCCTGCTCTATTACCAGTATTCTCGATACAAACTAAACGAGTATTTGTTAACCAATCAAATACAGGATTAATACTTTCTTGAACCTGTTTAGCTGAAATGCGGCCCTGTTCACCTTGAATAAGCTTAATTTGAACTCCTGAATTAGAAGACACACCTCCTCCTTCGTAATTGTAAATATGTGCTGTAACATCGCACAATACTTCATCACCAGGTTGTGTATGTACTTTTATGGCAATTTGATTAGTCATTGTACCCGAAGGGCAAAACAAAGCCGCTTCTTTCCCAAAAAGTTCAGCCATTTTTTTCTCTAAAGCATTCACTGTTGGTTCTTCACCAAAAACATCGTCCCCTACCTCAGCTTTAAACATCGCTTCCAACATCAACTTTGTTGGTTTTGTTACCGTATCACTTCTTAAATCAATTAACATAGATCAATTTTTATTTTATTTTTTTCTTGCTATCATTAAACCATCTCTTAATGGCAAAAGAAGATGTTCTACTCTATTATCTGTATGGACTTTTTTATTAAAAGCATCTATCAACAAGGTATCAGCATCTTTATTTTTTTCCAAATCCACAACCTTACCACTCCATAAAACATTATCAGCAATAATATATCCTCCTGTTTTTACTTTATCGAAAACTAAATCGTAATAATTGGAGTAATTTTTTTTATCTGCATCAATAAAAACAATATCAAATTGCATATTCAAAGTTGGAATAATTTTCATTGCATCACCTATATGGCATTTAATCTTCGATTCAAGATTTGCTTCTTTTATGAAGGAACGAACCATTTTATCCAACTCTTCATTTACATCAATCGTATGTAACTTCCCGTCAGGCACTAATCCTTGTGCTAAACAAATAGCAGAATAGCCAGTATACGTTCCAATTTCCAGTATAGCTGAAGGCTGAATCATTTTACTCAACATGCTTAAAAAAGCACCTTGCATATGCCCTGAAAGCATTCGAGGTTGCATCACTTTTGCATGCGTTTCTCGATTCAATTTTTTCAACACATCACTCTCTGCTTCAGAGTGATTTAGTGCATACTGTTCAATTTTTTCATCAATAAATTCCATAGCCGATTCTTATACAACGAAAATACAGAAATATTAACGATAAAAAAAACATGCTGTCATTTTACGACAAGCTCTATAAATAAGGGTTTAAAAGGTTAATCAATAAAAAAAATGAACAGTTTTCAACGATACCATGTTTATAAGTACAGTCAAACCACTGTTTAGCACAGTGCATTTTTATTGATTTTTATGATTAATAATGGAAGAAGTGTGCCTTCTACTTATTTATAATAGATACATTATGAAAAAAATTATCACTCTAATCTCAATTGCTTTTATCTATACCATGAGCTGTTTTGCTCAAAAAGGAACAGGTGTAGATTTAAATAAACTAAGCAAAGAAGAACGAAAAAAAATAGAATCGGCTGAATTGTTTTATTCAGAACAAAACTATTTACGTGCATTGCCATTATATGCGGAAGTATACAATGTACATCAAAGTGAACTGTATCTAAAGTACAGAACAGGTATATGTTATTTATATAAAAGTGATGAAAAAGAGAAAGCGATAACTTTATTAAAAGAGGTAGAACAAGCTAATCCAAAAACAACCGATATTAATTTTTATTTAGGTCGTGCATACCACTTGAATTACAAATTTGATGAAGCTATTGCAACTTTTAACAAATACTTACTTGAAGCACCAGCAATTAACCAACGATTGTTAACAGAACGCTATATAGAAAACAGCAAAAATGGGAAAGCATTCATCGAATTAAAAATTCAATGCGAAATTGAGAATGCAGGAAATACAATAAATACCGAAAATCAAGAATATGTACCTGTTATTTCTTCGGATGAGTCAATATTAATATATACTTACACGGGACCGAATAGTACAGGTGGATTGATGGATGCTGATTTTAATCCAGATCCTAATGGAAATTTCTATGAAGATGTTTTCATTGCCTACAGAGTTGGAAATTCTTGGCAAACGCCTCAAAGTATTGGATCTAATATCAATACAAAAAACCATGATGCAAGCATTGCATTGTCGGCTGATGGGCAAAAACTTTTCATTTACCATAGTACAACTGAGGACGGAGGAGATATTTATATGAGTACATTAAAAGGTGAAGTTTGGGGAGTACCAGAACCTTTAAATGCAAATATTAATACAAAATATTGGGAAGGAAGTGTTTCTCTTTCTGCTGACGAGCAAACATTATATTTTGCAAGTGAACGTCCGGATGGATACGGTGGAAAAGACATCTATATGAGTAAAAAACAAGCTGATGGAACATGGGGAAAAGCTCAAAATCTAGGGCCAAAAGTGAATACAAAATTTAATGACGACTCCCCATTCATTCACCCAGATGGGATTACACTTTTTTTAAGCTCTGAAGGACATAACAGTATTGGAGGGTATGATATACTTTATACTACATTTAAAGAAAACGATTGGAACACACCAACAAACTTAGGCTATCCAATTAATACAACTGAAGATGAGCGCTTTTATGTATTAACAGCAGATGGAGAACATGGTTACTTCTCTTCTGATAGAAAAGGTGGATTCGGACAACAAGATATTTACAGAGTAAATCCTGGTTTTTTTGGTGAAAAGCCAATATTAGCATTGGTAGTTGGAGTAGTAACTGCCGACAATAAACCAGTTGACGCCACAATTAACATTACGAATGCAGAAACAGGAGAAAAGCAAGGCAGTTATCATTCCAACTCTTCATCAGGTAAATACTTAATAGCACTTACTCCAGGCAATAATTATAAAGTTGCAATTGAAGTAGAAGGATATGAAGCGCAATTTCAATATGTAAATGTTAAAAGCTTAGAAACATTCGTACAGGTCCAACAAGATTTTAATTTGGTTGCCAAGAACTCAGAAAACTCTACTATTAAAGAATCAACTGAAGTTATTCAAACCCAAATTAACGAACAGGTAAAGCGTTACAACGAAGAAAAAAATGCTGAAGTATACGAGGCGAGAGTGTATCAAGAATTGTTGAAAAAGTATGGGGATGTAAAAAATGACAGTACCGAATTCAATGTTGAAATTGGAACGTATGAAAATCCTTCCGACTTTAATCCTGAAAAACTGGCAGGACTTGGTGAAATTAAAAAACGTGTTGATGACAAAGGAAACACTACCTATTCTATTGGACCATTTAAAAGCTTGCTAGAGGCTGAAATTTTCAAATACAAAGTAGCTGACAAAGACACATCGTTGCATAATATTGTTGTGACCATATTAGATAAAGGACAACGTAAAATAGTTCAACAATACTACTCAAAAGAATATACACGTAAAGATTATGTAAAACCTACAGATACTAAAGTCATCAAGAAAAAGGACGACATAATTGCACTTAATTCTGGTGAACCGCTAAAGAATTTACAAAAAGATGAAGGGAAAACAGAAATTTCGGGCTTAACCTATAAAGTTGAAATTGGAGCTGTCAATAATCCATCTGAATTTAAATTGCAATACCTTGAAAAGTATGGAAAAATTGAAAGCAAAAAATATCCTGATGGTACAACGCGTTATACATTTGGTCCATTCAAAACATTGGCTGAAGCTGAAGCGTTTAAAACATCATTAGTAGAAAAAGAAGCAGAAGCTGCTAAATCATTTGTTACGGTATTTTTCTTTGGGGCTCGAAAAACATTGGAAGAACACTTGAATCCATGCAATCCAAATGCACCAACAGACTTTGCATATTTTGTAGGTAAAGATTTAAATGATAAAGCAGTGTATGCTCAACTTATAGAGCAAGCAGGTAATAACTGTGCAGAAGGTCTTACTTTTAGAGTACAAATTGGTGCATATCGTATGCCTAAAAACTTCAAGCATAAAAATTTAAATAGCTTAGAGCCACCGCCTGCATTAGTAACTCCTTATCCAGATGGCATCACTCGCTTTACGATGCGTGAATTCACTACCATAAAAGATGCTGAAGCATTCCGTCAAGAATGTATTCGTTTAGGAACAACGGATGCTTGGATTACGGCAATGTATCAAGGAAAAAGGATGTTGCTACAAGAGTTAATTGCGAATAACTTCTTCAACAAGAAAATTAATTAGAATAAAAAAAGGGCATCAAAAGATGCCCTTTTTTATTCTACATAGTATCCTTTATGAAAGTATTTTGAATACAGTTCTGAAAATAATTTTTACATCTGTAAATAATCCTTGCTCAGCAATATATCTTAAATTCAATTTCAATTTTGCTGGCATTATCTCATCAATATAAACACGTTCTGGATCATCTGCCTTGCCTAATATTTCATTCTCATTACTATACTCAATACTCGCATAATCTGTAATTCCAGGCTTTACACTCAACACCTTCTTCTGTTCATCATTATACAAATCGGTATACCTTCTCACTTCTGGACGAGGCCCAACCAAACTCATATCTCCTAAAAAAACATTGATTAACTGAGGCAATTCATCTATTTTATATTTGCGAATATAGTATCCCATTCGGGTAATTCTACTATCTCTTCCACCAACAGTAAGTAATCCTTTTTTATCTGAATCAGTTCGCATTGAACGAAATTTAAAGAGCTTAAAATCTATCTCACCTTTTCCGACCCGAACTTGTTTATAAAAAACTCCTCCTTTGGAGTCTATTATAATTAGAATTGAAATAACTAAAAAAAAGGGGAGTAACACTATTAACCCAATCAACGAAAAAAAGATATCAAATAATCGTTTTAGCATTTTTATTTCTTATTTACCTATTACCTTTTCAACTGATTTTACAACAGCATTCAAAACTGTATTAATCATTTCATCAGTTAAATCATAAAATACCGGTAATGATATTTCTCGGGAATAATTATCAAGTGTTACAGGGTATTTCTTAATATCATAACCAATTCCTACATAATAACTCATCATTGGAACTGGAATAAAATGAACATTTACTGATACATCAAAATCGAATATTTCTTTGATAATAGCATCTCTTTGTACTTCAGTAATACCCTTTATCCTTAATGGATATAAATGATAACATCCTTCCACTTCGTTCGTTTTAGCTATAGGAACTTGAGCCCATGAATAGGTCGATAATTTTGATGTGAATTTATCACAAATGGACTTACGTTTAGGCAATGTTTCGCTATCGTATCGTTCCAATTCCACCTGGCCAATTACTGCCATTATATCTGTCATATTGCATTTATAACCAGGCTCCACAATGTCATATCTCCAGTTTCCTTTTTGCGTCTTTGCTAATGCGTCTTTATTTTGCCCATGCAACGTTTTTACGCACAACAACTTATAAACCTCCTCATTATCAAATGGACTAGGCAAATTAAGGGCAACAGCACCGCCTTCAGCAGTAGTTAAATTCTTTACAGCATGAAAAGAAAACACAGAAATATCTGTTAACGAGCCCGCTCTTTTCCCATTATACCAAGCCCCAAATGAATGGGCTGAATCGGACAACACAAGAATGCGTCCCATTTTTTTTTGCTCATCAGAATCCGCAACAAAGGTATTTTTATGCTTTATTACCAAGTCATTTATTGCATCGTAATTACAAGGAAAGCCTCCAAAATCCACTGGCATAATAACTTTGGTTCTTGAAGTAATTGCTTTCTCAATTTCAGAAACATTAATATTAAAATCAGTAGCATTCACATCCACAAAAACGGGAGTAGCACCACAATGCATTACTACATTCGCAGTAGCAGAGTATGTATATGCTGGTAAAATAACTTCATCTCCTTCTTTAACACCATACCATCTTAAAATAATTTCTAATCCAGCTGTAGCGCTATTTAAGCATAAAGTAGATTGATTACCACAATATGCAGTAATTTCCTTTTCAAATTGCTTTGTTCGAGGTCCAGTAGTTATCCAACCTGACTTAAGTACTTTTATTACTTCGTCAATCGCTTTTTGATTTATATGTGGGGGTGAAAATGGAATCATTTTAGTATTTATTAGATTTTATAGGTACAAAGGTAGAACAAAGAATAGTATTAAGAAATACATAAAAAATAACGCCAGATTGACGCTCAAACATTGATTCAAATAATAAATTCATTGCAACAACTACAACAAATCCTATTAATAATAACTCCTTTTGCTTCCAGCCATGATAAAAAGGCATCCAAAAACATAATATAAGTACCATCAAGCCAATAATTCCGATTGATACAGTTGTATTCAAAAACTGGTTATGTGAATTTAAACCAAATTCATATTCAGTTTTCATGTTCTTTTGGAGGTATTTCTCCATTAGTTTGTCCCTTGAATCTCCTGTCCCAACTCCTATAATTAAATTCTCTTTAATTACTTCAAAGGAGGCCTTCCAAACAAAAATACGACTACCAGTACCATCTGTACTTGTTGTTACCGCTTTATTATTTTTATCCTTTTCATTGATTGCATTTTCAATAACCTCTGCTTTAGGAATTCGTTGCGCATACAATGGAGCATAATACACATTTAAAAACAAAAACAATCCGACCAATCCCCCTACAATAGCTGTTGCTATGAGGTATCTGGAGTTCCTAATCAAATCAACAATGAAAACTGCATAAATAAAAATTAACCCTATCCATCCCGCCTTCGAGCTTAATAACAATATGTAAATACTAAACATGGCTATTACAGAAATCCAGAAGTAGTTTAATTTTAAAAACTCTTTTTTGTACAAATAATAAATAGAAAAGAGTGCCACAACTGCATACATCGAGGCGTAGCTTGGATGGAATACGGATGATAAATATGAATAATAAAAATAATTCGATCCTAAATCATAGAGAACACCGTATAAATCGGTATAAACAGGCTTATAAAAAGCATAGGTAGCATAAGCAAAGCAAAGAATGGCATAGCTAATACACCCGAAAATAAAGCTTTTCAAATAGTTAGTTAATTGAAGTTTGGTTTCATTGGTATAAGCAGCGTATACGAATGGTATAATCAAAAAAGAAAATTTTGTTTCTAAAATTTCACTTGCAAATTTAAAATTCGAGGAATAAATCAATCCCAATAAATACAAAACATACAAAACAATCATTAAAGTCAATGATCTATTTTGCTTTATTGTACGAAAGCTAATTGAAACATTGGAGATCTTCATCAACCAATTAAGCGACAATAAAACAATTAGTATGGGTAATGCAATAGGCAAAAGCGGAATAAAAAAAGCCAGCAGTGTGGTAAGTGCCACATGAATTTTTTTATTTAATTGTTCCGTCATCATCATCTATAAATCTGCACTAAATTTATTATTCTTAACTAGCCCTTTATCGTAATAATTTTCAAAACTCAATCCTTGCTCAAATAATTTACCATCAACAACTCTGGTATCACCCACCACTTTTGCTGGATTACCTACAAGTATTGAGTAGTCGGGGTAAGTCCCCTTTACAACACTTCCTGCACCAATAATACAGCCCTTCCCAATGATTGTACCTGGCAAAAGAACGCAAGCTGTTCCTACAAAAGTGAATTCACCTATTTTAACACCTTCTATAATATACCCTATTCGTTCTTGAGCGGGAATATCAATAAACTTGTCTCCCAATAAGCGAATTGAATTCTGGCTGCTATGTGTGTATATGCATGTATGAGAAGCTATATTTACTCCTTTTTCGATAATGATTCCTCCTATTCCATCCAACAAGCTATTGTGTCCAACCCAAACATTATCCTTTATATCTATCTTTTTTTTATCAACTAACTTAACGGTGGAGCCAATTCGTGTTCGTTTATAAAACTTTCCATCAACTTTATTGAAGAAACCATACACCATAAATGGCTTGTGAAAAAATGCGAGTGCATTCAGTATACCTGAAATAAAAAAACCCAATGGTGACAAATAAATTTTTCTAAACATCTTTATTTAGTTTATTACAAATATAATCATAATATAACTTAGCATTTTTCGGAGTAAAATCTAAAGACGCTGCACGAGCATTTATCTTAAATTGATCCAATTCCTTTCTATTTTCGAATAAATGCAAAATGAATGCTGCTATTTTTTCGGGAGGCGAATTGTCAAATACTCGCCCACAATTGTATTTATTAACCAAAAAACCTAATTCAGATGCCTCTGCAGCTAGCGCAAATATGGCAGAACCAGCAGCCAACGTATAATACGTTTTACTAGGAACGGATATTGTTTCTGCTCCTTGACTTAATGTAACAATCCCAATATCTGCAGCTGTTAATGAAAAGGGCAACGTTTCTTTGTTTTGATACGGTAGTAATAGAACATTGGGTAATTCCTCCGACTTAACATATGCCTCAATCTTTGCTTTTTTTGCTCCATCACCAATGATCACAAACTGGATAGCTGTATTCGATTTCAACAAATTAGCTGTGTACACTATTGATTCGATATCATGCGTCAAACCTAAATTTCCTGAATACATTACCACCAGCTTGTCATTCAAGCCATGTTCTTTTGAAAAAGTATTATCCAACCGATTTACCGGCTTAACAAAATCGGCATTTACCCAATTAGGGACAATGATTGGCTTATTGCTGGTATACTTCTGGATTGCATCAGACAGATGTGTGCCTAATGTAAATATTGTAGAGGCTTTGCTAAAACAACTTCGATTTAATTTTTGCCAAATCCTAAGGGCAAATGAGCCTTTCTTTAAAACACCAAAATTAACCAGTACATCGGGATATAAGTCCCAGACAATTAAATGATAGTTTTGATTGCGTATTTTTTTAAAAAATAAACCTAAAAATACAATAAAAGGAGGTGTCGTAATTAAAATCAATTCTTTTTTTCGACTACGAACTAAAATATAAAAAAACGAATAAAAGGTAAATAGAGACCATGTTAACATCCGTTTAAATGTAGATGTATTATCATAGCGATTGAAATACTTTACTTTAATACGAGGATCTAAAGGTGTATAATTAGGCTCAAGAATTCCTGTTACAAGTTCAATTTCAGCACCTTCGTTGATAAAATTATTAAGGATATCAATAGATAGCTGGCGTGTAACTTGAACTATAAAAATATATTTCTTGGAATTCATTGCTCGCCTATAATTTCGAATTAGCTTTTGCTATATTTTGCAATCAGCTTTTTAGTATTAAATACATTATAACGATAAATAACTTTTATCAGGTATTTAATTTTATTTTTCAAGCCTGCACTTTTTATGAGTTTAAAGTCCTGTAATGGAATATTAAATGTAGCATCAATTGATTTTACAAGTTCCTCCACTCTAGCTAACTCAATAATATAAGGAACATAAAGATTTGCAACAACAGGCATAGTGGGATGTCTCCATCCTAAATCGACAATGTCATTTTTAAAAAAACGCACATGGTGAAAATGATAAAACACTGCTTCAAAATTAACATTGTGTTCATTATCCTTAAATAAAATTTTATTCCCGTTTTTACTAACAAAAGGCCACTGTTCAACATTCCAAGATGCCAATCCCCCTCCTAAGTGCTCCAACACATGCACTCCTTTGAAACGTGTAGTCCAATCGTCCAAATATTTTTGGTCTCCGAATTTGCCATCTTCATAGCGGTCGTAACACCAATCAATACAAGCATCCCTCCACCAATTCAATGCTTCCAAACCATCTTGATTATTAAAGAAGGTAATAAACTGAACACAGTATATACCGGAAGTAGTAGTACGATTAAATTTTGGTGGATAACGGTGAAGTGTCAACAAAATTGACTTATCACCCATTTCATCAAACAAAATTTTAGGATTTTGGTAAAAAAACAAGTCGGCATCAACATAAGTACAACTTGGCACGTTGTAATTATTTATGACATACAAAATAGTTGATGATGTGGATGTCCAACAATATTCAGCTTTTGAACGACTTGGCTTTACGGCCAATAACTTTTCATCTTCAAATTCTTTCAACGAAATAATTGTGGCATGCTTAAAATTCAACTTTTTGAGAATTTCATAGCTTTTATCATCAAAAGCAAAAATATACAAATGGAAATTATCGCAAGTTTTCTCTAACGACTGATACATTGCAATACCACGTGTTAAATAAAAGGAATCAAATAAAGTGCAAAAATTATACATCGTGCTATTAAAATTTATTCATTACTTCTATCACTTTATTCACATCCGACTCGGTATGAAAGAATGAAATAGGAAGACTAAGTGTTGTAGCATGTATTTTTTCACTAATAGGGAAGTTATAATTATCAAGCTTACCCTGCAATGCTTTTTGTTTACTAGGAGAAACGGGATAATGAATTTCCGTTTTTATTCCATTTTTTAATAGATACTCTTTTAAATCATCGCGCTTTTCGTGACGAATATTAAAAATATGATATACATCAAAATAATCTTTATCTACAACAGGCTTAATAAAATCAGCCTTTAGATTATTTAAATAAATCGAAGCCAATTTTCGTTTATGAGCGTTTATCTCATCCAATCGTTTTAGTTTAACAGAAAGGAATGCCGCCTGCAATTCATCCAAACGAGAGTTATAACCTACTACTTCATTGTAATACTTTATATCCGAACCATAGTTTCTTAATCTTCGAATAATTTTATCCAAAGCAACATCATTACATACAACAGCACCTGCATCGCCCAATGCACCTAAATTTTTTGTTGGATAAAAACTAAATGCACCAAATTCACCGAAGGTTCCTGTGTGTTTCCCTTTGTAAGTAGCACCATGCGATTGTGCACAATCCTCAATTAACTTTAAATTGTATTTTTTACATAAAGCGATAATCGGATCCATATCGCATGCTTTACCATACAAATGAACGACAACAATCGCTTTTGTTTTACTTGTAATAGCAGCTTCTATTTTATCAGGATCAATATTATAAGTATCAATCGATGGCTCAACTAACACAGGCTTCATGTTATTTTGCATAACGCTCAAAATAGTAGCGATGTAGGTATTTGAAGGGACGATAATCTCGCTCCCTTTTTCAAAATCAAATGCTCCAATTGACAATGTAATTGCATCTAAGCCAGATGCTAATCCAATGCAGTGATTTGCTTTATTATAAGAAGCGAATTCTGCTTCAAATTGCTTCACGCTGTTCCCTAAAATATACCATCCCGATTTTAATACTTTATCAAACTCTTTTGTATAATCATCAAAAAATGGTGCATTCAGCAATGCTAAACTTTCGTATTCTATCATTTTAACTATTTATACTTTTCGTAGATATAATCACTTGGTTCAAAATATTCAGATGCTAACACCATTAAAATTGCATCTTTAGAAAAACTATGCATCTGATGCCAATCCTGAGGCTCTAAAATCAAACATTTATCAGGCGAATCCAATACAAATTCCTGTTGAACTTTATTATCATCATTATAAATTGTGCAACTTCCCTGTATACAAACAGCTGCTTGAATTGTTTTTACATGTCTATGACCACCACGAATTGAATCATCTACACCATAGATGTAAAATATTCTTTTTATATCAAAAGGAACAACCTTTTCGATAACCGTTAAATTTCCTCGTTGATCTGTAAATGTCTTTAAACTGATAAAATGTGCCATAAACTATATTTTCATCGAAATTACTAAAAAATACTATTCTTTTCGCTTAAAAAAGAAAGCTTTATACGCTGCATTATTAACATGTATTGTCTCTTCTAATTCAACATCAAAAACCAATTCATATTCCTCCAAAAATGCTTTTTTTACATTTTCTTGATTTAACAGCCAGCAAGGATACTCCGCTTCGTAAATACTTTTATGAACCTTCTGAATTGTGATACGATTATTGCCTTCCAACAACAATGGTGTTCGGTCGATAATAATGTATTTAAATTTTTTAGTTTTCAAAAATGCAATTAATTCAAATGGTTTTTCAATATATTGCAAAACAGAGGATAACAACAATACATTCACGGGCTGCTCATTTAAACAACTATCAGTATCATAATAAAAATGTAAATGATTGTCTGAAAAATATTTTTGTCCTTCTGTGACAAAATGTTTTTGTTCTACTATAGACCAGTTAAATTCTTGAGCACCATTAAAAAATGTCCTGTTCTGATAATAACTACTGCCCAATGAACCACCAAAATCCAAAACGTTCAACTTATTACCACTTCTCAATGCAACATACGACAATGCAGACAGCAATGGAAATGAATAATGGACTTTATCAAATATTACAGAATCTCTCTCATATATAGCTTCTCCATTTTTCACTTTTAATAAAGACTCTTTCACCTTATTAATTATAATATCACTATCATACCCTGAACATTTTTCAGAGGCCTCTTTCCATGTAGAATAATTACCAGACCAACCATAGAAAAAACGAGACAAGCCATTTAAAATAATTGGAGGGATTAACGATTTGAGTATAGATTTAAAGTTTGACATTCTATTTTTTTTTAGTTTTCAAATGAAAACTTACTTTTTAATGAGAGAAAATATTTTTCAATTGTATGATAACTGAAATAGCTAATTAATACTGTAATTAATATGGTTAGTACATTTTTTAACAAAACATACTCTTCACCATTTGTAAATAGCGCAACTACAATGTTTAGCGCTATCATGTGGGTTAAATACAACCCGTAACTTATCCTTCCTAACCATGACAACAGCGGGAATTTTCCGATTTTAAAGAATGAATTTTCAGAAAAATTCTGTTCCACAATAACAAAACCAAAGAAAAACAAAGGAAGAATATGATACAATCGTTTATACAATTCAAACTGGTCTGAAATAAAGTGTTGCATAAATAGCAAAGGAATACAAACTATATAAATGAGAACAATTTGCCATTTTTTAATTTTATTTAGCACAACAAGGACTTTCTCTGTTTTGTAAAAACAAAAATAAGCTAACAAGGCACCTAATGATAAATATTTCAAACAAGCCAGCAAATGGTAATCGCCAGCATTGAGCCTATACGCAACGAAAACGGAAAATAACTCCGATAGAACAACCAAGGCAACTAGTATATAAGGAAAATAATTACGTCTATTAAAAAGCACAAAAATAAGTGGCCAAAGCAAGTAGAATTGCTCCTCAACAGAAACACTCCATTGAACTCCAAGTATATTGGTTGATGGGAAAGCATGATAAATATGGTCGAAATTGGCTAAAAACAAAGCAAACATCCACCATCTCGAATTTTCAAAAAAATCAATCCCTGAAAAATGCATGTAGATCGGATATATTACAAATCCAATAATAAGTGTAATAAAATACAATGGCCATATTCGCAATATTCTACGGATATAAAAGAATATCACATTAATTTTTTTATTTTTTTCCTGCTCAGCAAATAATAAGTAGGTAATTAAGAAACCACTTAAAACAAAGAAAAAAATAACTCCTAAGCGACCACCTGCTTCATCAAAAGACAAAAGCAATTTGAACGATTTATAAAATTCTGTTTGAGGATATTTAAACCAATAACTCAAATGAGCGAAAATAACTGCAAATGCTGCAATAGCTCGCAAACCATCCAAATTTTCAAAATAAAGCTTCTTTTGCAGACTCATTAATTTATACTAAGCTATTTCACAAATAATTTATAATCTTCAATCCGTTCTTTTGCAATTTTATCCCAGCTGTAATTATTTTGAATTTTTGACACACCGAAATTTCCTAATTGACTACGTAAACTAGCATCTTTCAATTTCTTAATTACAGCCGCTAAATCATTTACGTCATTTTCGACATAAGTTAATCCATTCCCATCAACACGCTCCATTGCTTGCACTTTATTGCTAATTACTATTGGTAAGCCACAGGCTGCGGCATCAATCATACTAGTGGATTCTTGTCGCGGCCAGCTTCCGATATCCGCTATTGCATAATATGCTGGTAATTCGTGATAAGGAACAAATTTAAGAACCGTACAACCTCTCATTTTTTTTATCTCCTCTATTTGTGGACCATTCCCCATAAACAATCCTTTAAATGGCTCACCCTCTCCTACTAACTTGTCAATTGCTTTAGCTAAGCACAATGGATTTTTACCTTCTGTAAAACGACCCGTGTATATTACCACTATATCCGATTCAGTAAACCCTAATTCTGACCTCTTTGATTTTCGTTCAGTGGTGTCTGCTGGACAAAAGAAATCAGTATCAACACCTAAAGAAGCCAATTTAACTTTACTTGCTGGAACTCCGTAATACTTAACTGCAATGTCCAAAGCATCAATTGTTGCTGGATAACATTTGGATGTTACCCAACTGATAATTTTACCAGGAACAGTCCGTGTAATAAAAAAAACAGCCTTATGAAAAAATGTTCCTTTTCCCTCTTGAAAAAGAGGAAAAACGGAAGCAACTGTATGATTGGCAGTAAACAACTTGTATCCCAATAAAATTTTATAATAGGCCGCTTGTAAGGTAGTAAATGAAAAAGCATCAAAAACCTGAACTACATCTGGATTAATCTCTCTCAACTTTTTGCCCAATTTTTTAAAACAAACTTTATTATCAATGTTCCTGAATGGAATACGATGAAGCGTGTAGCCATCAATCACCTTAACTCCTTCTTCTTGAATATTTTTGCCTAAAAATGGCTCATAAACGCTGCTGTAATCTGGACTATTATAATAAACCTGAGCCGTTGATGCAACAACATGAACTTCGTGTCCTTGTTTAGCTAACGATTTCGGCAAACAATTTTCAATGTATCCCATTCTGTCTGAGAACCAATTTGAAAGAATAACTATTTTCATAGAAAGATGATTTGTATATAATTCACTAAATTTTAAATAACAACTAATCGCTATCTGTACGTCCCAAAATTACGATAAATAAACAATTCTGTAGTTGTAAAAAGTTTACCGTAGTAAATTGAAATTATTCAACACAACTCTTATTCTGTCGAGTCCTTCTCTCGCAAAACAAAAATTGATAAAAATATAAACAACAAAATACCTCCTGTAATAAAACAACTTAATAAAGGAGCACTCAAAATCATATATATATAACTAAAAAACAAACCGTAATAGCCTATGTTTAGTCTTAAAGAGTTAAAGAGTCCGAAAAGTGCAGCAAAAATAATGGAAAATAAACCCACACCCCAATAACCCAAATTCATAAAACCGTCCGAAACAATCCCATTGTTTGCATATGCATCTGTTGTATTCAAGTAGGTTTTAGAAATTAAAAAACCAACAGGCATGTCGTAGGGACTATGAAAAAATTTATTAAAAAAATGACTCTCTGCAAAATAAAACGGACGACCATCAAAAAAATCAAAATACCATTGTGTTAGCAAAGCTGGAATAAACAAAAAGCGGTTTACAAATGTGCCAGACAAAATAGGTTTATCCGCTTTTATGATTGCATAATCAACAATGGGAAATACAATAAATAATATAATTGTAAAAAGTAAAAAGTAATTAATTTTGGAAACATAATCTTTCCCTACATAATAGAAAAAAACAAGAAGAATTGAAGTGAAATACACAAATTTATTTCCTGAAATCACGAAAAGATATAACAAAACAATTAAACACAAGCCAATAAAAACAGGCTTTTTACGAATCATAAAAAAAACTAAAGAAACAGGTAAAATTGTTTTTACTGATAAATGATACAAATAATTTACAATACCCGTTAATTTTGCTGAAAAGACTTCACGTGTTTCATAAATATCTTTTAACAGTAATGTTTTTAAATAAATATTTGAGCGAAACGTAATAATTATGGGCAATGTAAATAATATAGTTGCTGCTGCAAGTATCCAGCTGGAATATTTTTGAGAGATTGACCAAGTAGGTAATTTAGCATTGATAAAGATGCTCAGTGTAAAAGTTGATACAAAAAAACAATTTGAGATAAAAGGGCCCAATGCACTATTGGCAAATGAAAAAAGGATTGAATTGGGTATATAAAAGAAAAACAATAACAACAAAAAGATGCTGTACAAGAATTTACTTTTGTTATAAATGATGAATGAAAGTATTAGTAAGAATAAGAATATGAACTTAGAAAAAATATACTTTACTAGATTAAAGTTTAAATTAAAACCAAGATGCTTAAATTCTGGCACAATCAACAAATTATAATACACCTCTAAAATTAGTGCAACTAAAACTATAAGAATAGTTAGTCTAATAAAATCTTTTGGTAGTACTATTTTAGAAATCCACATTTAGCTAACTATTTTTTTTTCATACTGGTTAACAATCCAATAAATCAAGCCACAATATGTTAAATGCATAATTACTTCAATAGCAACGTATACCATTAGAAACTCCGTAATCGTTAGCCCTTTACAAAAATACAAGGAACTAATAGCAATGAAGTACATTACTTGCCAAGCGCTATTCAATTTTATTTTACCAAAGGTTATAAAAACCGATGAAAAAGTAGAACCGATAAAGTTTAGTACAAAGCTGAAAATCAAAATTTGAGAAAAAACTCCAGACAATTCATACTTTTCTCCAAATACAAAGCCGAACAAAAGTGGTCCAAAAAACATAATTACAACAACCTCCAGTATAATAACTGCTATTAAAACAAACAATACATTTCGCATATCATTTTTGATACTCAATGAATCGTGCTTTTTAGAGGTGATTTGTTGAAACAATACTTGTGATATAGTTGCTGAGATAAAAACCAATGGAATTGATAATACTAATTTTGATAAATCAAGGTATCCT
>Ga0208626_1000076_pt1 | contig 47592 bp, 43 predicted proteins | sample LakWasMet10_HOW4_2_FD_183860 | JGI IMG/M metagenome (GOLD analysis project Ga0208626, IMG submission 183860) | Freshwater sediment methanotrophic microbial communities from Lake Washington under simulated oxygen tension - Sediment Metagenome... | ecosystem: Environmental > Aquatic > Freshwater >... | reverse complement strand
GGGGCTGACCAGGTTTCGACGTGGGTTGCAAAGCAGTGCAGGGCATACCGAGGCCTAGTCACCTCGTAAATAAACTAGAAAAAAGTATAGTCGCAAACGACGAAACTTACGCTTTAGCCGCTTAATCCCGGCTGAACGCTGCACCGAAGGGTCTCTCGGTCGGGCCAGGCAACTGGCAGCAGCGTCATAAAGAGAGACTCGCGTTGTATTGGGTTACTTAATACATCGCTAAATCCAAGGTGACTCGCTTCACATTTGCTTGCTCGTTGGTGAATGTGTGGTTAAATTAAACAACACAGCTAAGTATGTAGAACTGTCTGTGGAGGGCTTGCGGACGCGGGTTCGATTCCCGCCTGCTCCACCATTTTTAAGTAGTACAATGTATCAAGATACACCTGAAAGCCTCCAAGTTTATAGCTTGGAGGCTTTTTTGTGGCCTTGAGCCTGTTCAGTGAATGATTGTCACTGCCGACCCGGCGGCACCAAGCGTTGATCTCGGTTTGAAATGATGCGCTTAAGCGTGTGTTTTGGCAGGTGCTTTTACAATGACTGAGCAAGTCATGCCGGCCACCAGTATTAAATCCTTTGGTATTTCATCAAGCGCAATGTGTACCGGTACGCGCTGTGCCAGCCTTACCCAGTTGAAGCTGGGGTTTACATTTGCCAGCAGACGTACGTCAGTAGGGTTATCGCGATCGGTAATGCCGCGTGCGATACTTTCTACATGGCCTTGCAGGATGCGGTCAGACCCTAGCAGGCGTACTTCTGCAGGGTCGCCGACTTTGATTAGCGCCAGTTTGTGTTCTTCAAAATAGCCGTAAACCCAGAACGAGTGCTGGTCGATAACGGCCAGTTTGGATGTCCCAACCTGGGCGAAGTCGCCAGGGCGTACCAGCAAATTTGAAACCCAGCCATCTACAGGTGATCGTACAGTAGTGCGCTCCAGATTCAGTTTAGCCTGGTCAAGCTGTGCTGATGCTGCCTGATATTCAGCTTTTGCACTTGCTGCGGCCAAGTCGGTATCTTCACGGTTCTCGCGGGAAACCACTTGGTCATCAAGTGCGGCACGGCGTCTTGCCTGCCCGCGTTTCATTTCCAGCAAGGCTTTTCGCTGTTCCGCCAGGGATTGCGCCTGTGCCAATGCATGTTTATAGTGTTCGGCATCGATCAGGAACAATACATCCCCGCGATGCACATATTGGTTATCCTTTACAGTTACCTCTGTTACCAGCCCTGAAACATCAGGCGCAATATTCACTACATCCGCACGCACACGCCCATCACGTGTCCAGGGTGAATCCATATAGCGTACCCAGAGTGTGTGGCCAAGAATAATGGCGGTTATCAGCAGCAGAAAGGTAATTGATAGTCTAAGCAGTTTTTTGGTAAGAGTTTTCATCAAGTGTTCCTTTTAATAAATCCACAGGCCACAGGCCGCAAATAGGCAGGAAAATAAACTAAGCCTGAACAGCGCCGGATACCAGATATGGCGATAAATGTCGTAACGGGTAAACGCCCAGTCCAGCAGCAGCGAACCCGATCCTGCTGCAATGAATGCAAACAGCAGGGTGGGTACAAGGGCATCAAAAAGTGCAATTTCGCGTGGCATCGTTAATGGAACTCCATTTGTTTAATGGCATTTGCCGACAGTACCGATTCGTCGTCCAGCAGTGCGCTGTGTATGAAGTGCAGCATGGTCATTAGTTTATGCCTTGTTGATTGCATTAATACCAGTCTCATGGCATCGCTGGATAGATGCTGCATTGCTGAATCGATACTGTTGATCGCATCATTGCGATGTGCTGCGGTTGGGTCATCGTACAGGTTTGCAATTGCATCCAGGCATCTGAGCATTGGCGCAGGTATGGTTGAATCATTCAGCTCCTGGAGATGCTCGCGCAGGGCGATGACGGCATGTCCGATTTCCAGTGTAGACAGCAGCCAGTCAACAATCGGTTGATCCTGTTCTTCGGCAATGCGCTGGGCGCTGCCGGCGCGCTGTACCAGTTCACGTGCTGCACTTTCCAACCGGGCGCGCCTGAACGGTAATGTTTCCCTGCATGCCGCCACGACAAGCTGGCGCAGGGATTGTGCGGTTCTCAGTTTAGACCAGCGGCTGTTGCTGAGATCGATCAGGCTGAACAGAACCCCTGATAAAAAGACAGCCAGCAAGTCTGCAATCGCATCGTTCATGAATGTGACCGGATTGGCACTGTAGGTGCTGTTAAACCCGATGTGCATCAGATAGACCATGAACATGCCTGAGCCGATTATGGCGGTCGCGGGCCTGGTCGTTAACCAGGCAGCCAGCATAATGCCGGGAGAAACCGCAATTGCCAGCATCAGAAAACCCTGCGCATGTGTCAGCCAGTGAAAGTTGCAGAAATAGGCAAGGATTGTCCCCAGCACTGCTCCGATAAAGAACTGTTTGACCGTATGTCCAGGGGATGGCGATGTTGCGAACAAAGTGCTGGTAATCACCCCGAGTGTAATGGCCTCTATGCCAGAGCGCCAGTCGGTGAATATCCATACGACAGATAGTATGGCTAAAGCCAGCGCTCCCCTGAAGCCGGCAAGCGCTACGGCCAGTGTGTCAAAATGCATTTCCTGCCGCGGTGCCTGCTTGTGCAGGCTTGCTATCATTTGTTGGCTTTTAGATGCAGCGAAAGAACTGTAGGTTTTTGCGTAAATATAAAGTTCATCAGTCAGCCGCTCTAATAGTTCAATCCCTGTATCAAACTCGATGCTATCCTGGTCGCTGCGCGTGCCGGCGATTTTTCGGCGTGCGTTTGCGACGGTTTGTACGAAACTGTTCCTGTAGGCTGATAGCTGCTTGCTGACTAGTAAAGCTTCCTGCTCGTTACGTGCGCTGCGTCCATCCACGGTTATGCTATCAGTGAGCTGTCGGTAAATGCCAAGCAATGCTTCGCTGATATCGAGGCGACCGTGTTTGGATTGTCGTTTTAATAACTGTTCAAAGGCATGAAAACTGGTCGAGACCTGCATGAACTCATTGTTCATCTGGCTAAGGCGTAACCGGTTTTGCCTGGAGGCGTCATTTTCCATTACGGCAGACGCGCGGAATGTTTCCAGCCTGAAAATGTCACCGATAAAACGCAATAATGCAGGTTCTGATGCAGGTATCATTGCCGAGTTAACGGCAGCGGTTCGCAGCAGGTCGGAAAAATCGCTGAAGCGGCGCCGCACGGAATCCAGCATCATGTTCCACATGCGCTGCGGCAGGATAAGATCGCTGACTAATGTCGCACTGAACAGGCCAATCAATATTTCAGATATACGTGTGATGCCTATGTTGAATGTTTGCCCCGGGGCAAGCGTTGCCGGTAGCCCAACGATGCAAAGTGTGTAGCCAGCAAGCACGAATGCATAAGACTGGTGATTGCGGTAGATCATTGAGCCTGCCGTGCATAAGCCGATCCACAAAGCCATGTAAAGCAGGAAAGGCACTCTTTCCTGCGCAAACAATGCAACCAGTATAAAAGATACGACAACCCCGACCAGCGTCCCTATCAGGCGATAATAACTTTTGGCAAATACCATACCGGAGCGTGATTGCATCACGATTGCAACGGTCAGCATTGCTGTGCGCGGCTGGTCCAGCTCAAACCGTAACGATAGCCACATTGCTAGCAGGCATGCCAGCAGCACCTTGAGCATGTAGCCAATGACAGGGGCATCTTCGCTCAGCCATTCACGCCATGCCGAATGCAGCGATGGCAGGGTAAGCCTGTATAAAGCCCTGAAGTGCTGTATTGCAGTCATGGCAGTAACGTTGCCTTTTGCTGCCCCAATTGCAGTCCTGATCTGGCATCTGCCCGATGCCCTGTTTGGGAATCTACACGGTAATCTGGTTGCGAATATGTAGCGCCTCCGCCCAATGCGCGCATCAGGCCTGCATAAGTATCGAGCCTGGCTGCCTGCAGGTGGGCGATGATTTCTTTCTGCCGCAATATGGTTTCATGGGTAGCCAGCACATGCAGGTAGTTGCTTAAACCGGCTTTATAACTGGATTCTGCCAGTTCATGTGCCTTTAATGCTGTCAATTGCGCTTTTTCAGTTTCAGTGCGCTGCTTTGCATTTGACTGCAGTACTGCCAGCTGGTCTGAAACATCCTGCAGTGCCTTGACTAGCACTTCATTATAATTTTCTACCGCAATGTCGTAGCCGGCGGTCTTTGCCGTAAGATTGCTGCGGCGGCGGCCGCCATCAAAAATAGGTAAGCTAATGGCAGGGCCTGCTCCCGCAATGGCCGCAGCATTACTGATCAGCTGTCCGAAGCCCAGGGCCTGAAATCCGATGAAGGCCACCAGATTGATATTTGGATAAAATGCTGCTTTTGCACCTTCTATATTCTGCTGCGCAGCTTCTACGCGCCAGCGGTAGGCCAGCACATCAGGCCTGCGGCCTACCAGGTTAGCCGGTAGTCTGTCAGGCAACCCTATAGCGGCATTTAATGTGAGTACAGGGCGTGTGATTGTTTCACCTGCACCTGGCCCTTGGCCGGATAGCGCTGCAAGCTGGTTGCGCAGCAGTTTGATCCGGGAATCGATGGATTCTATCTTTGCCCGTGCCAGCGGCAGCGGAGTCTCAGTCTCCAGCAGCTCCATTTTGGTACTTAATCCTGCCTTGTAGCTGCGTTTCGTGATTGATATGAGTTCTTCCAGCTCATGCAGCTGTTCTTGTGCAATATCGCGTAGCGAGAACTCCATTGCCAGTTGCACATAGGTGCGTACTATGGCTGTTTCCAAACCGAGTTTTACCTGCTGTGCTTCCGCTGCAGTCGCGAGGCTTTCGCCAACCGCTGCCCGCCAGATACTCTCCTGGCGTCCCCATAAGTCCAGGTCATATGCCAGTGATATGGTGGCTTTGTTGTTCCAGTCGTATTGGCCTCCCCACGGCGGTGGTATGAATTGCAGTTCGGTAAAGCGTTCGCGCACCGCAGATACATCAGCTCCCAGATTGGGTTTTGTTTCTGCCAGCATTGATTCGGCATGTGCTTTCGACAGCGTTATCCTTGCTTGGGCTGCGTGCAGGGTAGGGCTGCCTTGAATGGACTGCGTGATTAAACGATCAAGCTGGGGGTCGTGGTATGCACGCCACCATTGTTCGTCCGGCCAGTCAATTGCAGGTGCTTCAGCGATTACCAGGTCTGTTTTTAACTGGTTTGGTTCTGCTGTTTTCGCCTGCGGTAGTATCCCGGACATGCTGATGCATCCGCTTAGTAATAAGATGCAGCCGCATACTGCAGATATTTTTAACGGAGATTTCTGATGTTTTATTGGATATGTTTTTTCAGGCATTGTATAAATTCATGCTAAATTAGTATGGAACCTTACTAAATGTGTAAATTTTTTAAGCGGCTATTTCATTACTTCCAAATGCAGCGATAGTTTTTCCAGGCCTTTTATCATGACGGAACGCTCTTCAGTTTCAAGCATGGTCATTAATGAACTTACTTTGCTGTAGTAGTCAGGCATGACTTGGTCAAGTTTGTGCTGCCCGGCAGCGGTGAGGCGTATCATGAATTTTCTGCGATCTTCAGTATTCATTAACCTTGATACCAGGCCTTCACGCTCAAGGCCATCGATAAACCCGGTCATGGTGGCTTTGGTCACGCCGGTTTTTTCGGCTAGGGCGGAAGGCGATGATGTCAGATCATGCTGTCTTAGCAGCAATACCAGCACCCACCATCTGCCTTGCAGCAAACCGTGCTTTGCCAGCAGTTTATCCAGCGCGTCTGAAATATCGGATGCTGCACGCAGCATGATTGCGAAATCCAGAATCGCCTGAATGTCGGCTTCTGGATAACGTGCCAGGAATTGCTCCAGGCTTTTGGAATTCGGTAATTCTTTTAATAGCAACATAGTATGGAGCAGTATAGTATGGAACCGTACTTAATTGCAATAGCCTGTTTTTAGGAATTTACTGTGTAGATAGCGTGGCGGTAATTCAATAATGACCAGTCAGCGTATGGCAGATTTTATCTGCTATGGCTGACTGACAGAATTAAATCTGTAATCGAGATATATCAGGTGAGAAACGGCATTTAACAGGCATGGCTATCGTTATGCTTTTACCGCTAAATGCCTGATGGGATTAATCACCTATTCATTACTGCTGGGGTAATGAATAGGTGTGGTTTATGCAAGGCTTACATCCACAAGGTTATCACTGAATGTCGTGGAGTGGCCCATGTCGCCGAATTCAGCTGAGCTGATGCAATTGACCGTGCCGTTATTGAGCTGCCGCCAGTAACCCAGTGTTGCAACCACGATGCCTGCGTTCACATCCTCGGAGATCTTTGCTATACATTCAAACGCGCCGCGGTCATTAAACACCCGAACCGTATTACCTTCCTGAATGCTGCGTGCTTTGGCATCCAATTGGTTAATCAGCACAAATTGTTCGCCTTGGCCTTTGATTTTCTCTGCCACATTGGCATAGCAGGAGTTCAGGAAACCATGGCTTTTGGGTGAAATAATGTTGAGCGGGTATCTGGCTGCCAGCGAAGGGTTGGAGGCCGGTGTTTCTCTTGAGGCGACGTAATCCGGCAGGCTATCCAATGCTTCACCTGGCTGAAAGCCATCGTACATCTGGCGGAATGGTCCTGCGACAAAGTTTTTGGCACCCTCCACTAAAAAGTGACATTTGCCCGTAGGGGTAGGGAACTCGCCGTTTGCATGACGCGCACGCACGTCTTTGCCGCCAAAGGCTTTCAGCCTGGCAAAGCCATGCTCGCGCATGTAAGCGAGGTCTATCCCTTCACATGTAGGTGAGTTCCAGTCCACGTAGTGTTCCAGGCATTCGCTGTCGTTCCATTTAAAGTTATCCTCTTCGTAGCCCATGCGTTTTGCCAGTTGCCTGAAAATTTCATTATTAGGAATCGCTTCGCCGGGCGGGTCGATACATTTTGCATTGTAGGTAAGGTAGAGGTGGCCCCATGACAGCACCATGTCTTCCATCTCTGCGCCCATGGCGGCAGGCAGCACAATATCTGCATAGGCAGCGGTATCGGACATGAAATGCTCTGCCACCACCAGGAATAGATCTTCGCGTTCCAGGCCTTTGATGATTTTGTCGGTCTCCGGCGCCTGTGTGATGGGGTTGGTATTCCATACCATCATCGATTTGATCGGTGTTTCGAGTTTGATTTCACCCGTGAGTACACGGCCGAGCTGCAGGTTGTTTACAACAGGTGTTCCTTCGGGGATTAAATCCGGGCGGCAGATCACATCAAATTTATATGGATGCTCCCATACCGGGAATTGCAGCGCTCCGCCTCCTACATGGCGCCATGCGCCGATCAATGCCGGCAAGCTGGTCACGGCGCGAATAGCCTGGCTGCCGCCATAGCTTCTTTCCAGTGCTACACCAAGGCGGATTGCAGCTGGTGGAGTGGTTGCGTATTCGCGGGCAAATCTACGAATATCTGCCGCGGGAATGCCGGTAATTTCTTCTGCCCATTCCGGTGTTCTGGTTTTTGCGCGTTCTGCCAGTTCGGCATAACCTACTGTGTAATTATCCACATAATCCTGGTCTACTAACCCCTCGGAAATAATTACATTCATCATTGCCATGGCGAGTGCGCCATCGGTGCCAGGTTTCGGCGCAATGTGCCAATCCGCCTCTTTTGCGGTTTTCGAGGCGTAAGAATCAATCACTACGACCTTGGCGCCTTGTTTCTGTGCTTCGTGGATAATATGCCAGTGATGCAGGTTAGTGCTTACCGAATTGCATGCCCAGATCACAATATATTTTGAGTGGCTGAAACTTTCAGGATCTACGCCTGCGGTCGGTCCCACAGTCAGCAGCCATGCAGTACAGGAACCTTCGCCGCAGAATGTGCGTTCACAGACTGTCGCACCCATGCGGTTAAAGAAAGCATCGCCGCCGTTCAAGCCATGCACCAGACCCTGGTTGCCCAGGTAGCTGTTGGGCATGATTGCGTGCGGACCATCAGTGGCAATAATCGCTTTCCATTGACTGCTGATTTCGTTTAAGGCTTGATCCCAAGAAATGCGTTCAAATTGCTTGCTGCCTTTGGGGCCAGTGCGCTTAAGCGGATAAAGCAGGCGATCCGGGTGGTAATGGCGTTTTTCATAATCTTTTAATTTTACGCATAAGCCACCGCGTGTCATGGGGTGGCTTTTATTCCCGGTCACGGAAATAAGCTTGTTATCTTTAACCGTATAGACCATGCTGCAGGTGTCGGGGCAGTCGTGTGGACAGCCACCGTGAAAGGTTTTTACATTTGTAGATAAATCATCCATAGAACTCTCCCTGGTTTTTCTGTGATTTCAATCGAGGTAATGCAGTAAAAAACTAATGCTTCTTTCAGAATGGCTTTCGGTATATTTTTATCCTGCTGAACCCGGGCTAACATCACTTTTATGACACATTTATAATGTTGGCGTTCATACTACATACGCTGGCAATAATTGATTGTAGACAGACCTGTCTTTTTGTCAATAGGTTTTTTTAAACAAGGCCGTGATGGTATAAATAATGTTTTGAATGGCGGACTGATTTTTGCATTACTATGGCAGGTAAGGAGCAGATCAGTATCATTAATTATCATGAGATTCTCGTTCAATCTTTCAAAAAAAGTGGCTTTAACTGCTTTTGTGCTTTTTTGCATAGGATTTTTACCTTTGCTGATCCTGATTAATGCCAGGATGGAAGAAAACCTTACCCAGCTTTTAAGTAATCAGCAATCGTCTTCAACTTCATTTGTTGCAAGTGATATTCAGCAGAAAATTCTTCTGCGCATGCAGTCACTGCAAGATGTAGCTAATGATCTTCCTGTTGGGCAAGTGAATGATCCTGCGGTAGTTTCCGAGTATTTATCAAGGCGTGTTGCCATACACAGGTTTTATTCCGGCGGTATTTTTGTGATAGGCCTGAATGGCAGCGGTATTGCCGATTACCCAAAACTGCAAGGACGCGGCAATTCGTATTTTGGTGAGTATGAATATTTCAAGGATGTCATCAGTACGGGGAAACCGACAATCGGTAAGCCGCGTGTCGATCCGTTTACGAATCAACCGGGGGTGGCAATCGCCGTTCCTGTCAAGAACGCGAGTGGTGATCTTGTTGCTGTGCTGGCTGGCGCGGTCAGTCTGGGAGATTCAACGGTTTTTGATCATGCAAAAGCGCACATCGGGAAAACAGGCCAGTATTTATTTGTTTCGGTCAGGGATGAGCTTGTTTTTATAGATCCGGATAACATCCATCAAATGAAGCAGTTAAATGAGGTGTTTCCTGAAAGGCTGGCTAAAGCCCTCGTTGCAGGAGTGAGTGATACCAGGGTGTTGCCTTCTGTGGACCATGAAAAAAAATACCTGACTTCATCAAAATATATCTTGGACAGACGCTGGCTGGTACTGGGCATGATTCCTGTGGATGAAGTGTTTCAGCCCGTGACGGCCCTGAAACATGAGCTGTATGTAGTTTCTACTGTTAGTCTGCTTGTGATAACAGCTTTGATGTGGTGGCTGATGTATCGTCATTTAAGCCCCTTGGTTACAGCTACCCGGCAGCTCAGGAGCATGGTTTTTGAAGGTGTGCCCATGCATGCGCTCAAAGTTGAAAGGAGTGATGAAATCGGCGATCTGTTCCAATCGTTCAATAAGCTGCAGAATGAGGTTAAACTGAGCCATGAGGCGCTGGAAGTGCAGGTGCGCAAGGACTTCTTGACTGACTTGTTTAACCGGCGCTATTTTATGGAGCTTGCCGAAGCCGAACTGATACGTTCCGAGCGATATGACAGGCCACTTTCTGTTTTTATGCTTGATGTCGATCATTTTAAAAAAATTAATGACACGCATGGTCACAACGCCGGTGATGCGGTTCTCAAGCGACTAGGCGAAATAATGCAGAAAACCTTACGCGAGGTTGATGTTATCGGGCGAATGGGTGGCGAAGAGTTTGCGATTCTTCTGCCTGAAACAACGCTGAAAAATGCAGCCAGGGTGGCTGAACGCCTGCGTGAAAAAATCAGCCTTCAGGCGATTTCTCTGAGCGGCGGCCTGCCCCTGCACATTACCGTTTCAATCGGCGTGGCGGCATTGAGCGGAAAAGGCCTGAATATTGATACATTGCTGAGTTTTGCGGATGAGGCGCTCTATGAAGCTAAACGTGAACGTAATCAGGTTCGCGTTTCAGGCAGTTCTCTATCGGATGGAGAATTGGTTTGATAGATTTTGTGTTTTTAAAGCATCGAGTTTTAGCCAATTAATTGGAGTGATAGCGCTTTTCTGCGATAATGGCATTTTGATTTTTTAATGAAAGCTAAAGCAAATGGCGCAATTTGATAATGTAAGTGTAAAAAAGAAAGCCAACATCTATTTTGATGGTAAATGTGTAAGTCATACCGTCATGTTTCCAAACGGTACCCGCAGCACTATTGGCGTTATTTTTCCAAGTACACTCACATTTAACACTGCAGCTCCTGAACTGATGGAAATCAATGCCGGTGTGTGCAAGGTACGTCTCAGCGGTGAAGATGACTGGAAAACCTATTCAGCGGGTGAGAAGTTTACTGTTCCTGGAAACTCTTCATTTGATATTGAGACAGTAGAAACACTAGACTACGTCTGCCACTTTGAATAATTATGGCTCAACTCTGCGTTGTTATTTCCGCTTGCCGTACTGTACGTACTGTCTGCGCGGAAATGCCTAGCAGAGTTATCGCTTGAAAAATTTGTTGGAGATTTAAATGCCTAGTTTTGATATTTCTTCAGAAGTTGATATGGTTGCGTTGAAAAACGCGATTGATACTGCCGGTAAGCAGATTACCAATCGTTATGATTTTAAAGGTACTTCAGCCAAAATTGACCTGAATGAAAAAGATAGCATAATCACGATTTTTGGCGACAATGACTTTCAGCTTGACCAGGTGAAAGATATTTTATTGCCGGCCATGGAAAAGAAAGAGCCTGATTCAGCAAAACGTCTTGATCATAAGGATGTCCAAAAAATATCGGGCAACAAGGTGAAGCAGGACCTTAAAATCCGTGCGGGAATCGATAGTGATCTGGCTAAGCGCATCACCAAGCTGATTAAAGATTCCGGCATGAAAGTGCAGGCCAGCATTCAGGGCGATACGGTGCGCGTAAATGGCGCCAAGCGTGATGTGCTGCAGGATGCAATTGCGTTTGTTAAAAAGAACGTAACGGATTTTCCGTTGCAATTTGGTAATTTCAGAGACTAAGCAAGTTTGATTGAAGGCTGCTTGAAGCAGAGAATTATGGCAAAAACGTTATACGACAAATTGTTTGATTCACACGTTGTGACCGAAGAGAATGGCACGGCGTTAATCTATATTGACCGCCATCTGGTACACGAAGTCACTAGCCCGCAGGCTTTTGAAGGCCTGCGCCTGGCTGGACGCAAACCATGGCGTGTATCTTCTATTGTTGCGACTGCCGACCACAATACGCCAACTACCGGTTGGGATAAAGGCCTGGCCGGGATTGCTGACCCTGTTGCACGTTTACAGATAGAAACTTTAAGTGACAACATCCGTGAATTCGGTGCGAAAGCCTATTTTCCGTTCATGGACTCACGGCAGGGTATTGTGCATGTGATGGGTCCGGAGCAGGGCGCTACCTTGCCGGGCATGACTGTCGTTTGCGGCGATTCCCACACCAGCACGCATGGCGCCTTCGGTGCGCTTGCTCACGGCATCGGTACATCTGAGGTCGAGCATGTGATGGCAACGCAGTGCCTGGTGCAGAAAAAATCAAAAGCAATGCTGGTGACGGTTGAGGGTACTCTGCAAAGCGGAGTAACGGCTAAAGATGTCGCGCTGGCGATCATTGGCAGAATCGGTACTGCCGGCGGCACCGGGTACGCGATTGAGTTTGCCGGCTCGGCGATTCGCGGCCTGAGTATGGAAGGCCGCATGACATTATGCAATATGGCGATTGAAGCTGGCGCCCGTGCCGGTATGATTGCTGTTGACCAGACTACGATCGATTATGTCAAAGGCCGTCCATTCTCACCGAGTGCGGAACAATGGGATGCTGCGGTTGCGTACTGGAATACCTTGCATAGCGATGAGGGCGCGAAGTTTGATGCGACAGTTGCGTTCAGCGCAGAAGAAATCCAGCCACAGGTCACTTGGGGCACGTCACCGGAGATGGTGGTGGGTGTTGACGGTAAGGTGCCGAGCCTTGATCTAGCCAAAAATGATGTGCAGCGCGGTGACTGGGAACGTGCTTATGCTTACATGGGGCTGACTGCAAATACGCCGATTACAGAGATTGCGATTGACAAAGTATTTATCGGCTCATGCACTAATTCGCGTATTGAAGATCTGCGCGCGGCTGCTTCTGTTGCAAAAGGCAAGCATGTAGCGCCAAATGTAAAATTGGCGATGGTTGTGCCGGGCTCCGGTCTGGTAAAAGCACAGGCAGAGCAGGAAGGCCTGGACAAGATTTTCAAGGAAGCCGGTTTTGAGTGGCGCGAGCCAGGCTGTTCGATGTGCCTGGCGATGAATGCCGACAAGCTGGAGCCCGGCGAACGCTGCGCTTCTACTTCAAACCGTAACTTCGAAGGCCGCCAGGGGCAGGGTGGCCGTACGCATCTGGTTAGTCCGGAAATGGCTGCTGCCGCTGCAGTGGCCGGTCATTTTGTTGATGTAAGAACTTTGAATTAATTATTAAAGGAAACTTAAGTTTATGAAAAAAATATTATTTTTTGTGATGGTGACTGTGTCTCTTTCAGCTTGCAATACTGTGCAAGGTCTTGGTAAGGACATTGAAAAGGGCGGCGAAGCCATTCAGAATTCAACTAAGTAAATCATCTTCTTTAAAAATACATTATTAAGAAAACAACATGCAAGCTTTTACGCAACTAACAGGATTGGTAGCACCGCTGGACCGCGCAAATGTGGATACAGACGCTATTATTCCCAAGCAGTTTTTAAAATCCATCAAGCGTAGCGGTTTTGGTCCGAATGCTTTTGATGAATGGCGTTATCTGGATCGCGGTGAACCCGGTGTGGATAACTCCAAGCGTCCGTTAAATAAAGACTTCGTGCTGAATCAGGCGCGGTATCAGGGTGCGCGTGTTTTACTCACACGTGAGAACTTCGGCTGTGGTTCAAGCCGTGAGCATGCACCATGGGCGCTCGAAGACTATGGTTTTAAGGTCATCATTGCGTCAAGTTTTGCCGATATCTTCTTTAATAACTGTTTCAAGAACGGTATGTTGCCGATTGTGCTAAACGCTGACATCGTGGATGCATTGTTTAAGCAGGTGATTACGAATGAAGGATATGCATTAAACATTGATTTGGCGGCACAGACAGTGACGACGCCAAGTGGTGAGGTTTATCCGTTTGAAGTTGATGCCTTCCGTAAGCATTGCCTGTTGAATGGCCTGGATGATATTGGCCTGACAATGCAGCAGCAGGATAAAATCAAGGCATTTGAGGCTAAGCATCGCCAATCGCAACCCTGGTTATTTGCATAAGCGTCCATCAAGTTTGGTATCTGATTACATTTAAGTTTAAGAAAGTTAGTTCATGAAAATCGCAGTATTGCCAGGTGATGGCATCGGTCCGGAAATTGTTGCTCAAGCTGTTAAAGTTTTAAATGCGCTGAATTTGAATATTGAAATGACGGAAGCGCCAATTGGTGGCGCAGGCTATGAGGCTGCAGGTGATCCATTGCCGGACGCAACCCTGAAACTCGCAAAAGATTCTGATGCGGTATTGCTGGGTGCTGTCGGCGATTGGAAATATGACAAGCTGGAGCGCCATCTGCGCCCTGAGCGGGGCCTGCTGCGTATCCGCAAAGAACTTAATCTGTTTGCAAACCTCCGCCCTGCATTGCTATATCCTGAGCTTGCATCTGCATCTACACTGAAGCCTGAAGTGGTTTCTGGCCTCGATATCATGATCGTGCGTGAATTAACCGGCGATATCTATTTCGGCCAGCCGCGTGGAATCAGCACGCTGGAAAACGGTGAGCGTGAAGGCGTGAATACAATGCGTTACTCAGAGTCTGAGATCCGCCGCATTGGCCGTGTAGCATTTGATATCGCCATGAAGCGTAATAAAAAAGTGTGTTCGGTTGATAAAGCCAATGTACTGGAATGTACTGAACTGTGGCGCCAAGTCATGATTGAGCTTTCGAAAGAATATCCGGAAGTTGAATTAAGCCACATGTATGTAGATAATGCAGCGATGCAGCTGATACGCGCACCTAAACAATTTGATGTGATGGTGACCGGCAATATCTTCGGTGATATTTTATCTGATGAGGCTTCCATGCTCACGGGCTCAATCGGCATGCTGCCTTCAGCATCGCTGGATGCCAATAACAAAGGCATGTATGAGCCTAGCCATGGTTCTGCGCCGGACATTGCCGGCAAGGATATTGCAAATCCGCTGGCTACTATTTTATCTGCAGCCATGATGCTGCGTTATACGTTTAATGATGAAGCGAATGCGCAGCGCATTGAAAATGCAGTGAAAAAAGCATTGGCGCAAGGTTACAGGACGGCAGATATCTGGACTGAGGGTACCAATAAGATTGGCTGTGCTGCAATGGGTGATGCGGTAGTCGCGGCGCTGTAAGATGGCGATATTGCCAGGCATGGGCCCGGCTAGGTGTGTGGTTTGCTGAACGAAATTCAGCATTTCAGTAATTTTAAATTTGGATAATTAAAATGTTAAAGGTCGGTTTTGTTGGTTGGCGCGGTATGGTTGGTTCTGTACTCATGCAACGCATGATGGAAGAGAATGATTTTGCGTTGATTGAACCACAGTTTTTCACTACATCACAAGTCGGCGGCAAAGGCCCTAATGTGGGTAAAGAAACAGCGGCCTTACTGGATGCGAAAGACATCAATGCACTTAAGGCAATGGATGCGATTGTGTCTTGCCAGGGTGGCGATTACACCACTGAAATATTTCCAAAATTAAGGAATGACGGCTGGAACGGTCATTGGATTGATGCGGCTTCAACCTTGCGCATGGAAAAAGATGCAGTCATTATTCTTGATCCGGTCAATATGCATGTCATCAAAGATGCGATGCAGCAGGGCAGCAAAAACTGGGTGGGCGGCAACTGTACTGTATCATTGATGCTGATGGCCCTGAATGGCTTGTTCAAGGCAGACCTGGTCGAGTGGGCAACTTCGATGACATATCAGGCTGCATCTGGCGCAGGCGCACAGAATATGCGTGAATTGCTCAAGCAAATGGGCGAAGCCCATCGGGTAGCGAGCGATTTCCTTAAAGATCCGGCGTCAGCAATTCTCGACATCGATCGTGAGGTTGCCGGCACACTTCGTGACAAGGAGTTCCCTACATCGCATTTTGGCGTGCCGCTGGCCGGCAGCCTGATCCCATGGATTGATAAAGACCTGGGGAATGGCCAAAGTAAAGAAGAGTGGAAAGGCGGCGTTGAAACCAATAAGATTCTTGGCCGTGAAGCCAACCCGGTCTTAATCGATGGCTTATGCGTACGTATCGGTGCAATGCGCTGCCATAGCCAGGCTTTAACCATCAAACTCAGAAAAGACGTGCCGCTGGATGAGATCGATCAGATGCTGGCTGAGGCGAACCCGTGGGCGAAAGTTGTACCAAACGAGCGTGAAGCCAGCATGAGAGAGCTTACACCTGCAGCCGTTACCGGTACACTGACTACCCCTGTAGGCCGTTTACGCAAACTTAATATGGGTAATGATTATTTATCTGCTTTTACGGTAGGTGATCAATTATTGTGGGGTGCGGCAGAACCTCTGCGTCGTATGTTGCGGATTTTAATAGAAAAGTAAATAATTGTTAACTTGAGCCCGTTGTGACGTTATAACTTTGATGGTCTGCAAGTAGATAGCTCATGAATATAATGTGCATTATGAGCTTGCATAGCTAACTATTTGATGTTATTTTCATATTGCAGAAATCAGTTTGATTAAAGGTAGCAATGTGCATAAGTCTAAAATAAATAAAATATCATTAGCGGTCTGCCTGGCATTTATGCCGCTTTACGGATTAGCCGCGGGCTTGGGGAAGCTCAGCGTTAATTCAGGCTTGGGAGAGCCGCTTAGAGCTGAAATTGATCTATTGTCGGTCACGCCGGACGAGCTTTCGTCGTTATCGGCTGCGATTGCATCTGAAGAAGCTTATGCCCTGCAAGGCATTCAGCGCCTTGGTGTGCATAGTAATATCAAAGTGGAGCTTGCCAAGAATCCGGATGGGTCTCCAGTTTTAAGGTTGCGTTCACAGCAGCCTATTGATGATCCATATCTTGATATGCTGATACAGGTTGATTGGGCATCGGGACGCCTGCTGCGCGAGTACACGATATTGCTTGACCCTCCGGGATATAAACAGGCTGTTAATGAAAATCCCATAAATAAATCTGCTATTAATAAACCTTATGCTGCGCATAGCGCCAATGTTCCAACTGAAGCAAATGCGGGGATGTACGAAGTTAAGCCGCGTTTGGTCGATAAAAGTAAACGAAAGAAAGTAGTGGCAGACGCCGTTGCTGACACTAGTCCAGCTGCCAGGAAAGATGCTTCCGTTACTGCAAATGAAACTGCTGAGTTAACTACTCAGCGTGGTGATACATTAAGTTCAATTGCTAAAGAAACTCCGTCTGAAGGCGTTAGTCTTGAGCAGATGATGGTTGGTTTATTTGAAGCGAATAAAAGTGCCTTTGTCGATGGCAACATGAATCGATTGAAAGTTGGCCAGATTATCAAGGTGCCATCCCAAGAAGAATTAGCTGTCATAGACTCTAAGCAAGCTAAAAAAGAAATAAAAGTACATGCTTCAAACTGGAATGCATATAAAAACAGTCTGGCAGGTAATGTGGTAGCTGCACCGGTTGCTGAAGAGTTGGAGCAGAAACAGTCAGCATCAGGCAAAATAGCGGCAGCGGAAGATAAGGCTGCGCCAGCCAAATCCGGCCCTCAGGACGTTGTGAAGCTGTCAGCTGGCGGTAAAGCAGCAACGCAAGGCGGTAAATCCAGTGCGGAAGCTGATGCAAAAGTGTTAGCCTTGCAGGAAGAGGCTACAGCGCGTGAAAAAGCACTGAAAGAAGCGCATGAGCGAACCACGGCACTGGAAAGCCAGATTGCGGATATGCAAAAGCTATTGGCTTTGAAAAGCCAGACGATGGCTGATATGCAGAAGAATGCCGATGCTGCAAAACCTGCCGATCAGCCGGCTGCTGCACCTGCACCAGCGGCACCTGTTTCTGAAGCAACTCCGGCAGCGCCTGAAGCAGCTAGTGCAGCTCAGCCTGCTGCAGCCCCGGCAGTTGAGCCTGTTAAGCAGGAAACACCTGCTGCCGACGTGAAAAATGCGCCTGCCGCTGTCAAGGCGCCAGTGCAGGCCGCGCCGGAAGAAGAGCCATCATTCATTGCGAGCCTGTTGGAAAGTGTCAACTTGTTCATGCTGGGTGGTGCTGGTGGTTTGGCAGTGCTGGGCGCTGGCTGGGTGTATTTACGTAATAAGCGCAGAAAAGACCTTGATAGTTTCGAACGCGGTATCCTAACTTCAGGCGGCCTGCGAGCGAACACGGTATTCGGCAATACTACCGGCAATGCGACCAGTTCAGCGGATACTTCCTTTCTGACTGACTTCGCGCAAAGCGCTGACGGCGGCATGATTGACACCAACGATGTTGACCCGATTGCCGAAGCCGAAGTGTATATGGCTTATGGCCGTGATGCACAGGCCGAAGAAATACTCAAAGATGCTATTTCAAAAGAGCCTAAGCGCTATGAGTTGCATTTGAAATTGCTGGAAATGTACGCAGCCAGAAAAGATGCTTCTGCATTTGAGGCTATCGCCGGTGAACTTTATACAACATTGGGTTCAGATGACCCTACTTGGGCTAAAGTCGCTGAACTGGGCGTGACTGTGGAACCTGATAATCCGCTTTATGACATCAGTCAGATTGCGCCTTCAGAACCTGCAGCCAAGCCTGTGGAAAGTAATGCCGTTTCTGCTGTGGCCGATATGGGTCTTGGCAACGGCTTGGATTTTTCGTTTGATCAGACAAAGCCGGATAGCGAAGCTGAGCCTTCGTTGGATGCGTTGAGCGCAGTGTCGGCTCAAGCCGAGTCTTTGGATTTGGGCGGTCTGGATAGCAGCGTGGCTGCAACCGAAGTTGTAGAAAGTTCAGCAGTTGCAGCAAACGCTACTGCTGCAGCGGACAATTCTATGGATTTTGATTTCCCTGATTTTGGATCATTTGCAGCCGGAGCAGAAGAAGCTGCAACTGTAAGCGAGCAACCTTCAGCGGCTATTTTCAGCCAGCAGGAAGCTGGGTTAACGGCAGCATCAGCGTCTGATGATTCAAGCGCTGCTGCCGGGCTGGATTTTAATTTCACTCAGACACAGGCCATTGAGGCTCCTGAAGCAGTGGCTGAGGCCGCTGATTTCAATTTCGAAGGATTTACTGATGCTGTAGCACCAGCCGAAGAAGAAAAAATAGAATCCAGCGCGCTTGATTCTATTGATTTTAATTTTGAAGGATTTGGTGAGACGGCAGCTGAAGTGAATGGAAATAAGGCGGAAGTCAGTGCATTGGAAGGCATTAGCCTTAACTTTGAAGCTGATGCTGTTTCTGGCGGGACAGTTGATGATAATAAAGTTGAAGAAATCTCTTTTGACTTTCCGTTGGTTGATGAGGCGGATGCATCTGCCTCTGGTCTGGAATCCAGTGGCTTAAACCAGAATGAAGCGAATAATTTTGATTTCTCGGCTATCAGCCTTGATTTAAGTAGCGTCGAGCCTGTAGCAGCTGAAGCGCCACAGGCTGTTGCTGATATTCCTGAGCTGGTTACAGAAGCATCACCAGCAGTTGCAGAAGAAAATCCGGATATCGATATCAAACTTGACCTGGTTAAAGTATATATCGATATGGAAGATGTAGAGGGTGCCCGTGACCTGCTTGATGAAGTAATCAAAGAAGGCGGGCCTCAGCAGCGTTTAACAGCTGAGAAGCTGCTGGCAAGCCTTGCTTAGTTTTATATGGTAATGAAAAAGCCGAGCATAACGCTCGGCTTTTTTGTTCAATAACTTTCGGCTGTAAAAGCTAACGATAGTATGATTCAGCCATCATGAACCTATTTAAAATGATTAACAGATCTACATGCACCCATTAACAAAAATCCTGTGTTTTATATTGGTGTTATTGCTCATCAGCATGCTTGATAACCTGATGCTATTCTCTCTCATGATGCTTTCTTTCGTGATGGTTCTGAGTCTAAGGGTGTTAACTTTCCTGCACACTGTCAGGCGCATGCGCTGGCTATTGTTGTCTATATTGGTTATTTACGCATTTGGTACTCCGGGAGAGCTGATTCCTGCATTTTCTGTCAACTTCGCACCTACATATGAAGGCTTGCAGTCGGGACTTGTGCAGATAGAAAAATTGCTGATCGCATTGGCTGCACTGAGCCTGCTATTGACCAGCAGCCCAAGGGAGCAAATGATGCTGGGTTTGTATATGCTGCTGATACCGTTCAGGTTTGCAGGTTTAAATATCGAACGTTTTGCGGCAAGGCTGATGCTTACGCTGAATTACGTTGAGGAACTTGCTGCCAAGGATAAAAATAACTTCAGTTTCAGGCAGTTGGATGAAATTGATGCATCGATAGAGAGTCTGCCGCAAGCGAATATGGTTTCATTCCAGAAGCTGCCATTTGGCTTGATTGATAAAATCATGATGTTTTTGCTGCTGGCGATATTTATTTTTATGATTTATCGGGGTTTTTCATGAGGGTTGCATTAGGTGTTTCTTATGATGGGTCCCAGTTCTGCGGCTGGCAGAGCCAGCCATCTGCCTGTGGCGTGCAGGATGCCCTGGAAGCCGCAATCTCGGCGATTGCGCAGCATGCTGTAAGAATCCATGCTGCCGGCCGCACGGATACCGGTGTACATGCGCTTGGCCAGGTTGTGCATTTTGAAACGCAGGCTGAGCGGCCGCTATCTGCCTGGGTGCGTGGCGTAAATGCGCATCTGCCGGATAGGGTAAGGGTAGAGTGGGCGCATCTTGTGACTGATGAATTCCATGCGCGGTTTTCGGCATTCAGCCGCAGCTATCAATATTTGCTTTACAACGCGCCAGTTGCTTCTGCCTTGATGGCAGACAAGGCAGGCTGGTTTCACCTGCCGCTTGACTTTGCCGCAATGCAGGAGGGTGCTGCGTATTTGCTCGGCGAGCATGATTTTAGTGCTTTCCGTGCTTCCGAGTGTCAGGCAAAGTCGCCGGTCAGAACTATCACACAGGCCGAGGTGCAGGTTTCCGGACGTTATTTTGTTTTTTCTTTCTCCGCCAACGCTTTTTTGCAGCACCAGGTAAGAAATATGATCGGCGCGCTTATTTATGTCGGCAAGGGGGCTCATCCTCCAGCTTACATCAAAGAGCTGCTGCAGAAGCGCGATCGAACGCTGTCGCCGCCGACATTTTCACCTTATGGGCTTTATCTGACTGGGGTGGGCTACGATGATAAATGGGGCTTGCCCGCAAGCAGTTCGCCAGATGGCTTGCATGTGCTGATTTAGCGTTACAATGGCGTTTTATGGTTTTGTATCGGCAGCAGGGATAATCGATTGAGAGTAAGAGTCAAAATTTGCGGCATTACACGCGTTGAAGATGCCCTCAATGCGGTAAGTAGCGGGGCTGATGCAATCGGCCTGGTTTTTTATAGCCCCAGCCCGCGTAACGTTGAAATAGAGCAGGCTGCTGAAATAGCGAGCAAGATACCGGCTTTTGTGACGGTAGTAGGCTTGTTCGTGAATGCCGAGCCAGATTTTGTACGTGAGGTTATTTCGCGCGTTAAACTCGATCTGCTACAGTTTCATGGCGATGAAACGCCGCAGCAGTGTGCAAGTTACGGTTTGCCATTTATCAAGGCGATACGCGTTAAGTCGGACACAAATTTGGTACAATGTGCGAAAGATTTTTCCGCATCGAAAGCATTGCTGCTTGATACATTTACCGACGGTGTAGCAGGCGGTACCGGTCATGTGTTTGATTGGAACCTGATTCCAGCATCGCTAGACAAGCCAGTCATATTGGCGGGCGGCCTGAATGCGCAAAATGTAGCGCAGGCAATCAACCAGGTTAAGCCATATGCGGTAGACGTGAGCGGTGGTGTGGAATTATCAAAAGGAATCAAAGATGCAGCAAAAATTGCTGCATTCATGCAGCAGGTTTATATAAATTAGGGAAACGCACTGGTTTTTTGGAGAGTGAATAATGCAGTTATATGACATGCCGGATGCACGTGGGCATTTTGGACAATATGGTGGTACGTTTGTAGCAGAAACCTTGGTTGAAGCCTTGGAAGAATTGCGTGTGATGTACGAGAAGTATCGTCATGACCCAGAGTTCCTGGCCGAGTATCATTATGATTTGAAACATTTTGTTGGCCGCCCAAGTCCGATTTATCATGCCAGACGTTTGTCAGACAAAGTAGGCGGTGCCCAGATCTATCTCAAGCGTGAAGACCTGAACCACACCGGTGCGCATAAAATCAACAATACCATTGGGCAGGCCTTGCTGGCCAAACGCATGGGCAAGCCACGCGTGATTGCAGAAACCGGTGCCGGCCAGCATGGCGTGGCAACCGCAACGATCGCAGCGCGCCTGGGCCTGGAATGCGTAGTCTACATGGGTAGCGAGGACGTAAAGCGTCAGGCGCCGAATGTGTTCAGGATGAAATTGCTGGGTGCAACCGTAGTGCCGGTTGAGAGTGGTTCTAAAACCCTTAAAGATGCCTTGAATGAGGCGATGCGCGATTGGGTAACCAACGTGCATAATACTTTTTATATTATCGGTACAGTGGCTGGTCCTCATCCATACCCGATGATGGTGCGTGATTTCCAGGCGGTTATTGGTGATGAAGCCAAAGTGCAGATGCTGGAAATGGCAGGTCGCCAGCCGGATGCCGTAGTTGCCTGTGTCGGCGGCGGTTCCAATGCGATGGGTATTTTCTATCCTTATATCGACGTGCCTAATGTGCGCTTGATTGGTGTTGAAGCTGCCGGGCACGGACTAGAGACCGGCATGCATGCCGCGCCACTGACCGCGAATAGTCCTGTAGGTGTTTTACATGGTAATCGCACTTACCTGATGCAGGATGCCGATGGCCAGATTATTGAAACACACTCTGTTTCAGCCGGTCTGGATTATCCAGGTGTTGGCCCTGAGCATGCATGGCTTAAAGATATCAAGCGCGCCGAATATGTGGCAATTACTGACGATGAAGCGATGGCCGCTTTCCATAATCTATGCCGTACCGAAGGTATTATTCCTGCACTGGAATCCAGCCACGCGCTGGCCTATGCCGAGAAGCTGGCTAAGACCATGAGTAAAGACCAGATCGTGTTAGTCAATTTGTCAGGCCGTGGCGATAAAGACATCAATACAGTCGCCAAACTCGCTAATATCACTCTGTAAAATGCAAATTCCGCACCACAGTCACTCAGGTTTTCCAAGCGCTAAGCTGCTTGGGAAATCACAAGTCACTGTGATGTGCCATATGGCGCCTTGCCTGGTTAAGAACTTTGTATTTTCTAATTTTTTAAAGTACCAATAAAACACTTATGTCACGTATTCAATCAACTTTTGCTTCCTTGAAACAGCAAGGTAAAACCGCTTTAATTCCTTACATTACGGCAGGTGATCCGCACCCGAAACATACTGTCAATTTAATGCATACGCTGGTTAAACACGGTGCAGATATGATTGAACTGGGGGTGCCTTTTTCTGACCCGATGGCCGATGGTCCGGTGATCCAGCGTGCCAGCGAGCGTGCTTTGGTGCATAAAGTGGGTTTGACTGCAGTGCTTGATATGGTAAAAACCTTTCGCCAAACCGATCAGAAAACACCGATTATCCTGATGGGGTATGCCAATCCGATTGAAGCGATAGGTGCTACCGTATTTGCTGATCGTGCCAAGGCCGCGGATGTTGACGGTGTGATTACCGTTGATTATCCGCCTGAAGAGTGCGGTGATTTTGTTAAGGAATTGCGCGCACGCGACATTGATCCGGTATTTCTGCTGTCACCGACAACTGAGCCTAAGCGCGTTGAGCTGATTGTGAACCAGGCCAGCGGTTTTGTTTACTATGTTTCACTGAAGGGCGTTACTGGCGCTGCCAACCTGAATATTGAAGAAGTTTCAGACCGTGTTGCTTCAATTCGCACGCAGACAGATTTACCGGTAGGTGTAGGCTTTGGTATTCGTGATGCGGCTACGGCGAAAGCGACTGCTGCTATTGCGGATGCAGTTGTGGTGGGCAGCCGCATGGTGCAGGCGATTGAAGCATCAAATGACGATAACCTGCTGGATAACGTCGCGACCCTTATGACTGAATTAAAAACAGCAGTTGATGCTGCTAAAAAATAAAAGGAATAAACAATGGGCTGGTTAAATAAATTACCACAAAAGATTCAGCGTGTTGTTGGCGCTGATAAGAAAACTGTTCCTGAAGGCTTATGGATCAAGTGTCCGGCATGCCAATCAGTGCTTTATCGTAAAGACCTGGAAGACAATTCAGAAGTGTGTCCAAAATGCAGCTACCACAATCGTATTGGTGCCCGTGCGCGCCTGGTACAGCTGTTGGATGCTGAAGGCCAGTTTGAGATCGGTGCTAATGTGCAGCCGATTGACCCGCTGAAATTCAAAGACAGTAAAAGTTATGCAGAGCGTATCAAGGAATCACAAAAAGCTGTCAATGAAAAAGATGCATTGATTGTGATGCAAGGTGCTATTAAATCTGTACCTGCAGTGGTTGCCGCATTTGAATTCAAATACATGGGCGGCTCAATGGGTTCAGTAGTTGGTGAGCGCTTTGCACGCGGTGTACAGACTGCAATTGATAACAAGATGGCGTTTGTGTGCATATCAGCCAGTGGCGGCGCACGTATGCAGGAAGGCCTGCTGTCGCTCATGCAGATGGCGAAAACAAGTGCGGCGCTGACGCAGTTAAGTAATGCAGGCTTGCCTTTCATCTCGGTGCTGACCGACCCGACTATGGGCGGTGTTTCAGCAAGTTTCGCCATGCTAGGCGATGTGATCGTGGCCGAACCTCAGGCGCTGATTGGCTTTGCAGGGCCACGCGTGATCGAGCAGACCGTGCGTGAAACCCTGCCGGATGGTTTCCAGCGTGCTGAATTCCTGCTGGAACATGGTGCAATCGATTTGATTATTGACCGTCGTGAAATGCGCAACAGGCTTGCCGCACTATTATCCAGTTTAATGCGCCTGCCGGCAGCGGCTTAATAAAGATTACGCATGATGTCAGTTGGATTATCTTTTCATGCGCTTATTTTGAAAGGGTCTGCAAAGACCGGGATTGACTTGCATGTCTAAAGACCTGGCACCAAACATCGCACAAAGAGATCTGGCCGCATGGTTATTTCATATTGAGCAGCTTCATCCCAAAGCCATTGCAATGGGTCTGGAGCGAGTCAGGCTGGTGATTGAGCGTCTGGCTTTAGTGCCAAACTTCAAAATCATTACGGTTGCCGGCACTAACGGCAAAGGTTCGACCTGTGCCATGCTCGCGCAGATATACAAGCAGGCCGGTTATCGTGTCGGCTGTTATACATCACCCCATTTGCTGCGCTATAACGAGAGGGTGCGCGTCAACGGCGACGAAGTTGGTGATGCGGACCTCTGTGCCGCATTTGCGGCTGTAGAGCAAGCCAGGTTAGGGCTCAAAAGCGGTGATGAAGAAATCGCACTGACCTATTTTGAGGTGGGTACACTTGCGGCCGTCTGGCATTTTGTCCAGACGCGAATCGATATTGCAATACTTGAGATTGGTCTTGGCGGCCGCCTGGATGCCGTTAACGCGTTTGAGCCTGATTGCGCTGTCGTGACCAGTGTCGATATCGATCATCAGGAATTTTTAGGTAATACGCGAGAAAGCATCGGGGCTGAAAAAGCGGGCGTATACCGGGCTTCGATTCCGGCGATCTGCGGTGATTCAAATCCTCCGCAAACCCTGGTTTCCTATGCACATAAAGTCGGTTCGGATTTTAAATGCATCAGGCATGATTTTGATTGTGAAGCGGTTGCGGCAGGCTGGCATTATCTGGCAAACGGCAAAGTGGTATATACCTTGCCTTTGCCTGCACTGGAAGGTGACTACCAGTTGATGAACGCATCGTGTGCCGTTACTGCGGTAGAGTCGCTGCAGTCTGTTTTGCCTGTAGGCAGCCAGGCAATTTCCGCCGCGATGACAGACGTCAAGCTTGCCGGACGTTTTCAGACCGTTTCAAGATCGCCCAGGCTGATTCTGGATGTTGCACATAACCCGCACGCTGCTGAAGTGCTGGCAAAAAACTTGAAAGCACATCGCGTGCAATCCCTGCATAACGATGGTGCAAAGGCAGGCAGAACAATAGCCGTATTTGCAATGCTGGCAGATAAGGATATTAAAGGCGTAGTGAATGCAGTAAAAGATGAGATTGATTTATGGTATGTGGCCGGTCTTGATCATATACGCAGCACGCCGGTAAATGAGCTGGTAAAAGTGATTCTGGAAGTAGTGCCGCAAGCCGGGGTTAAAATATTCGATTCTGCAGCTGATGCCTGTAAGCAAGCTTGTATTGATACGGAAGTCTGTATTGATAGAAACGAAAATGATAAAATAATCGTGTTTGGTTCCTTCTTTACTGTTTCAAATGTTATGCAGTACCTGAATGATCATGCAGATATCCATTTTTGAAGGAAGCAGTAATGCCACCTGATTTACCCAATGAGCAGGAGCTGATGCTAAAAAAGAGGGCGCGCCGCCGCCTGGTAGGCGCTGTGGCGCTTGTGCTGCTGATGGTCATTATCCTGCCTCAGGTATTGCAGGATCGTGCGCTCCTGGCCCAGCAGGAACCTATCCGGATTACAATGCCGGAAATTGCAAACGCGAACCCTGAACCGGTTGTAAGCCATACGGTGATTGAGCCTGCCATCAGCCAGCAGGCAGTGCCGCAGGATATTGCGGTAGTTGAGCCAGTCAAGCCTGCTGAACCAGTTTTGGATGTTAAAGAGCCTATTGTGGCTAAAAAACCTGAAAGTACACCACCTAAAGAAGTTTTGGCGCCTCAGCCAGAAAAGACTGTTGCAGTTAAGACCCCGGACGTAAGTAAAGCCGAAACTAAGACGTCTGTTAAGCCTGCTGAGTCATTCACGGTACAGGTAGGTGTCTATTCAGATGCGGCTAATGTCAAGCGCTTGCAGGACCAGTTAAAACAGGCTGGTTTTAACACTCATACTGAAAAAGTCAAAACACCTAAAGGTGAAAGTTTACGCCTTAAAACCGGCAGCTATAACTCACGCGAGGATGCGCTGGCTGCATTAGCTAAGATTAAAGAAATAGGATTGTCCGGTATTGTCATCGGTAATGATTAAAGTGTTAGCGAGTGCTGCACCGGCTCTTTTTTCAGCGCCGGACCGGTTAATTGCAATTGAGATAAAAAACGATGACGTTTTTTGATTATGCAGTACTGACAATCGTAGGGTTGTCAGTCATATTTAGCGTGATGCGCGGTTTGGTCAAAGAGGTGCTTTCTATCCTTGGCTGGGTGGCTGCGTTTTATGTAGGCAGGACTTATACCGGCCAGCTGCTGCCGATGATGCCGCCGGATATACCAACGGAATCGCTGCGTATACTTGCTGCATTCCTGGTGCTTTTTTTAGCGACACTTTTACTTTCAACTTTACTTGCAATCGCAATTTCTGCAGTGTTTAAAAAAATCGGCCTGGGATGGCTTAACCGTTTGCTAGGTGCTTTCTTCGGCGTGTTCAGGGGTTTATTGATCGTGTGCATACTGGTGTTTCTTGCCGGACTGACTGAGTTGCCGAAAGATGCAAGATGGAAAAACGCGATGTTCAGTTCGCCAATCGAGGCCCTGGTCATCGGTATGTTGCCGTGGCTGCCTGAAGGAATCGCCGGGCATGTTAAATATGACTAAAGTGTCATAAAGAGTGCCCTAAAGAATTTACTATTTTAAATATGCAATTTATCAGTTAAGGTTCAATACATGTGTGGAATTATAGGCATCGTAGGTAAAAATCCAGTCAATCAGCTGTTGTATGATGGTTTGCTGGTGCTGCAGCACAGGGGGCAGGATGCCGCAGGCATCGTCACCTGTGATGGCAATACGTTTTTTATGCATAAAAACAATGGCTTGGTTAAAGATGTATTCCAGACCCGTCATATGCGTAACTTGATCGGCAATGCCGGTATCGCGCATGTGCGCTACCCAACGGCAGGGTCGTCAAACGCGGCCGAGGCGCAGCCGTTTTACGTTAATTCCCCGTTCGGTATCGTACTGGGGCATAACGGCAACCTGACCAATTCAGAGCAGTTAAAGTCTGAAATGTTCCGCCAGGATTTACGTCACATCAATACCAGTTCTGATTCTGAAGTTTTGCTCAATGTACTGGCGCATGAAATTGAGAAAACATCACGAAATGCCGTACTCAATACAGACATGGTTTTTGATGCGGTTGCCGGTGTGCATAAGCGCTGTAAGGGTGCTTATGGCGTAGTGGCAATGATTGCAAATTTTGGTTTGCTTGCATTCCGCGATCCTAATGGCATACGCCCGTTGGTCATCGGTAAGAGCGACACCGATAAAGGCACGGAATATATCGTGGCATCAGAGAGCGTAGCGCTGGATGTACTGGGCTTCAAGATCGTGCGTGACGTGGAGCCGGGTGAAGCGGTTTTTATCGATATGGATGGTAACTTCTTCTCTCGCCAATGTGCGGAAGACGCAAAACTGAACCCATGTATATTTGAATATGTTTACCTTGCGCGTCCGGATTCAGTGATTGACGGCGTGTCTGTGTACCAGACCCGTCTGGATATGGGCAAGAGCCTCGCCGATAAGATCAAGCGTGAGTGGGCTGATAAGAAAATTGACGTTGTAATCCCAATCCCGGACACAAGCCGTCCCAGTGCATTGCAGGTTGGCCTGGCGCTAGGCCTGGATTACCGTGAAGGATTTATCAAAAATCGTTACATCGGCCGTACGTTTATCATGCCAGGCCAGGCGTTGAGGAAGAAATCCGTACGCCAGAAATTAAACCCTATCGGCATTGAGTTCAAGGGTAAGAATGTGTTGCTGGTGGATGACTCAATCGTGCGTGGCACAACCTCACAGCAAATTGTACAGATGGCGCGCGATGCCGGCGCCAATAAGGTTTACTTTGCATCTGCGGCGCCTCCGGTACGTTTTCCGAATGTATACGGCATTGATATGCCCAGCCGTGATGAATTGCTGGCAACAGGCCGCAGCGATGAAGAAATCTGCAAGGAAATCGGCGCCGATGCGCTTATTTACCAGGATCTGGATGCATTGATTGCTGACGTTAAGTTCAGAAACCCAAAAATCAAAGATTTTGATTGTTCGTGTTTTGATGGCAAGTATGTCACAGGTGACATTACGGAGGCTTACCTGGCGAAAATCGAATCTGCACGGGCTGATGGAAAGAAAGGTCAAAAGCCGGCAAATTCAATCACGCAGCTGGATCTGAACCTGATCAACACCAATGACCTGCAAGTGGAAGAGAGTGCTTAAGGCTATTTCAATCATTTACACCGTTAATGCTTGACTGCACTTTGACGGAGTACTAACATGAAGTTGCGCTGATTTGAGTTTGCCAACATTAATCAAGGCCACACTCAGCTTGCGGGCGCATTATAAATACAGCTAAAGCGAGTAAAAAAAGACCCGTTTTAGCTTCGTGCTTTAACGGGTTTTTTATTATTCAGATAGATTGAGAACAATATGAGCAAAACACAATATCACCCTGAAACATTGAGCGTGCGTGCCGGCACTGAGTCGACAGAGTACGGAGAGAACTCCGAAGCGCTTTTCCTGAACTCCAGTTTCAAATTTAAAAGTGCTGCACAGGCTGCTGCACGCTTTGGCGGTACTGAGCCGGGCAATATCTATTCCCGTTTTACCAATCCGACTGTCACCATGTTTCAGAATAAACTGGCTGCGCTCGAAGGCGCCGAGCAGTGCGTTGCTACTTCAAGTGGTATGTCTGCCATCCTGGCTTGCGTAATGGGTTTATGTTCTGCCGGAGACCATGTGGTGGCATCGCGCAGTATTTTTGGCACCAGTGTGCAGTTGTTTGGCAATATACTTAAACGCTGGGGTCTGGATGTAACGTTTGTGTCGTTGACCGATCCTGATGCGTGGCAGGCCGCCATTACAGAAAAAACCAAACTGTTTTTTGTGGAAACGCCTTCCAATCCTATGACTGAAGTATGTGACATCAAGCTGCTGGCAGATATCGCGCATTCGGCAGGTATTTATCTGGCAGTGGATAACTGTTTCTGCACTCCGGCAATCCAGCGGCCTCTGGAATTGGGGGCCGATATCGTCATTCACTCTGCCACCAAGTATATTGACGGTCAGGGGCGCTGCCTCGGCGGTGCGGTATTGGGCTCGAAAGCTTTGATGGAGCCAGTGTATGGTTTCCTGCGCACTGCAGGCGTTACAATGAGCGCATTCAATGCCTGGGTATTTTTAAAAGGGCTGGAAACCCTGCACGTGCGTATGGAGGCTCACGCTAAAAACGCGCTGGCATTGGCAACCTGGCTAGAAGCACAGCCGCGTGTGGCGCGCGTGCATTACCCAGGTCTGGCATCACATCCACAGCATGCACTGGCCATGCGCCAGCAAAGCAGCGGTGGTGGCATCGTCACGTTTGAAGTGAGGCCTAAAGCAGGGCAAACGCCGCAAGAGGCCGCTTGGGCGCTGGTTGATGCTACGCAGCTGATCTCGATTACAGCTAACCTTGGTGATGCCAAAAGTACCATTACACATCCGGCTTCTACAACGCATAGCCGCGTAACAGCTGAAGCGCGTGCAGCTACGGGTATTGCTGACGGGTTGCTGCGAATTGCGGTGGGGCTGGAGCATATCGAAGATTTGAAAGCTGATTTGGCATTGCTTACTAAATAGGGAATTTGATGGGTGATTGAGTTTGTTGCCCATGTCTTTAATTGTAGGTTGTTTGTGATGTATTGCATTAAAAAATCAGGGTAACTTTACCCTGATTTTTTTACGCCATAAACAATACTAAAAGTATGGTCGAAACCGTTAATTTACGCGCTAATCATGCTAAAATTTGGGCAATATAAAAACCATTAAAAGTCAGTCGAAATATGGATCAATTCGCTAAAGAAACCCTGCCGATTAGTTTAGAAGATGAAATGCGTCGGTCTTACCTTGATTATGCGATGAGCGTGATTGTAGGTCGTGCATTGCCAGATGTGCGTGACGGTTTGAAGCCGGTGCATCGCCGCGTTTTATATGCGATGCATGAGTTATCTAATGATTACAACAAGCCTTATAAAAAATCCGCACGTATTGTCGGTGACGTCATCGGTAAATACCACCCTCACGGTGATACCGCTGTTTACGATACGATCGTACGTATGGCGCAGGACTTCTCATTGCGCTATATGCTGGTGGATGGCCAGGGTAACTTCGGTTCAGTAGATGGCGACAACGCTGCGGCGATGCGTTATACCGAAATCCGTATGGCGAAAATCGCACACGAATTATTAGCGGATATCGATAAAGAAACCGTTGATTTTGGCCCTAACTATGATGGCTCTGAACATGAGCCACTCATTATGCCGGCGCGTATCCCGAACCTGCTGATAAACGGTAGCTCCGGTATTGCGGTAGGTATGGCGACCAATATTCCGCCACACAACCTGAACGAAGTGCTGGATGCCTGTTTTGCGCTGCTTAAAAACCCAGAAACAACGGTTGATGAGTTGATTGAGCTGGTGCCGGCGCCTGACTTCCCGACTGCGGGTATTATTTACGGTACTGTAGGTGTCAAAGAAGGTTATCGCACCGGCCGCGGCCGCGTGGTGATGCGCGGACGCACTCACTTCGAGGACATGGACAAAGGCGGACGCCAGTCCATCATCATTGATGAACTGCCGTACCAGGTGAACAAGAAGACGCTGATTGAAAAAATCGCCGAGCTAGTTAACGAGAAGAAAATCGAAGGTATTTCTGATCTGCGTGATGAGTCTGATAAATCAGGCATGCGGGTTGTAATTGAACTCAAGCGCGGCGAAGTACCTGAAGTCGTGCTGAATAACCTTTACAAGCAAACCCAGCTGCAAGATACATTCGGCATGAACATGGTGGCCTTGCTGGATGGTCAGCCGCGCCTGCTTAACCTCAAGCAGATGCTGGAAGCGTTCCTGCGTCATCGCCGTGAAGTCGTCACACGTCGTACTGTATTCGAGCTGCGTAAAGCCCGTGAACGTGGTCATGTGCTGGAAGGTCTCGCTGTAGCGCTCGCAAACGTCGATGAGATGATTGCAATTATCAAAGCTGCACCAACACCGCCAGAAGCCAAAAAAGACCTGATGGCTAAGGCCTGGCATTCACCAGTGGTTGAAGAAATGCTGCGACGTGCTGCGATGGAAGCAGCGCGCCCGGATGGCTTGAGTGTTGACTTCGGGTTAACACCAAACGGCTATAAACTGAGTGATGTGCAGGCACAGGAAATTCTGCAAATGCGCCTGCAACGCCTGACCGGCCTTGAGCAGGATAAGATCGTTAATGAATATAAAGAAATCATGGATGTGATTGCTGATTTGTTGGACATTTTAGCCAACGCATCACGTGTAACCGCGATTATTAGCGATGAACTGACTGAAATCAGAAAGCAGTTCGGAGATAAGCGTCGCAGTGAAATTGTTGCGAATGCCCAGGACCTGTCACTGGAAGACCTGATTACACCGCAGGATGTAGTCGTGACATTGTCACATACCGGTTATGTCAAATCACAGCCACTGGATGAGTATCGCTCACAAAGGCGTGGCGGCCGTGGCAAGCAGGCCGCAGCAACGAAAGAAGATGACTTTATCGATAAGATGTTCGTGGCGAATACTCATGATTACATCCTGTGTTTCTCTAGTCGCGGCCGTGTGTACTGGCTGAAAGTCTATGAAGTGCCGCAAGGCAGCCGTACTAGTCGTGGTAAACCGATCATTAACCTGTTCCCGTTGGAAGAGGGCGAGAAAATCAACGCTATTCTTTCAGTGAAAGAGTTCGATGAGAATCGCTTTATCTTTATGGCGACATCACTGGGCACAGTCAAGAAAACCGCGCTTACAGAATTTGCCAACCCGCGTAAATCTGGCATTATCGCAATTAATCTGGATGAAGGCGATTACCTGATCGGTGCGGAAATCACCAACGGCAATGATGATATCGTGCTGGTTTCAAGCGGCGGTAAGGCCGTGTGGTTTGATGAGGAAGAAGTACGCGAAATGGGCCGTGCCACACGTGGTGTACGCGGCATGAAGCTCGCGCCTGAGCAGCAGGTATTGTCGCTGCTGATTGCGCAGGATGATCAGCAGACCGTGCTGGTTGCTACAGAAAACGGATACGGAAAACGTACAGTGCTAGCTGATTTCCGCCATTCTGGCCGCGGCACGCAAGGTGTTAAGGCGATTGCGGTAAGTGAGCGCAATGGCCTGGTGGTCGCAGCTAAACTCGTCAATGATGAAGATGAAATCATGCTGATTACTACGGGCGGTGTGTTGATCCGTACCCGTGTGAAAGAGATTCGTGAACTGGGTCGTGCAACGCAAGGTGTAACGCTGATCAACCTGGGTGAAGGCGAGAAACTTTCCGGTATCGAAAAAATAGTTGAAACAGATGATGATGAGAATGCTGAAGACGTGCTTGATGGTGACGCAGATACTGCTGCAGAAGGTGCCGAGCCGCAAGACCAATAAGTGATTTTATTTTCTGAATTTATCTATAAATTTATCCGTGATTAAGAGTAAGGTTCAAGTAATAAATGACACAAATTTATAATTTTTCTGCGGGCCCTGCCGTATTGCCAAAGCCGGTTCTTGAACGTGCGCAGGCAGAGATGCTGGATTGGCATGGTTCCGGTATGAGCGTGATGGAAATGTCACATCGCGGCAAGGAGTTCACCGGCATTCTGGCTAAAACCGAGGCAGATTTACGCACTTTGCTGGATATTCCGCAAAACTACAAAGTGCTGTTTCTGCAAGGCGGCGCGATCGCTGAAAACGCCGTGATACCGATGAACCTGCTGAATGGCGGTGAGGCCGATTATGTAGTCACTGGCTCATGGTCTAAACGCAGCGTCGAAGATGCGAATGTTTATGGCAAGATTAATGTAGTAGCAAGCAGTGAGGCCGATAACTTCACACATGTGCCTGCATTTGATAGCTGGAAGTTAAATAAGAACGCACAGTACCTGCATATCTGTACCAATGAAACCATTAACGGTGTTGAGTTTGATGGCCTGCCAGATGCCGGTGATGTACCTATCGTGGCTGACATGTCCTCACATATCCTTTCCAGGCCGATTGATGTAAGCCAATATGGTGTTATTTACGGCGGTGCCCAGAAAAATATCGGCCCGGCGGGTTTGTGCATCGTGATTGTGCGCGAAGATCTGTTAGGCAAAGCTTCTCCTTTGACGCCGGCAGTATTCAACTGGAAAACGCAGGCTGAAAATCAGTCCATGATCAATACGCCGCCTACTTACAGTATTTACATCGCAGGGCTGGTATTCGAGTGGCTGCTGGAGCAGGGCGGTGTAGCGGCGATAGAGAAGGTCAATATCGCCAAGGCGAATTTGCTTTATGACTATATCGACGGTACCGATTTTTACCTGAATAATGTTGCAATCAGTAACCGTTCACGTATGAATATTCCTTTTTTCCTTAAAGATGCTTCACTGAACGATGCGTTCCTGAAGGGGGCGGAAGCGAATGGCCTGCTGCAGTTAAAAGGCCACCGTATGGTGGGCGGTATGCGTGCCTCTATTTATAATGCGATGCCGATTGAGGGTGTACAGGCATTGGTCAGCTACATGAAAGCTTTTGAAAGCGCACACTAGAAATGTCAGATCAGCAACCACTCAAGCAGTTAAAACAGCACCGGGATCATATAGATGCTATTGATGAGCAGATATTGAAGCTTGTGAATGACAGGGCAAGCCATGCGCGCCATATCGGTGAACTGAAGGATGATGGCGTTATTTACCGCCCTGAGCGTGAAGCCCAGGTATTAAGGCGGCTATCTGACCTCAATACCGGACCTTTGCCGGCTGAGGCAGTTACCAATATATTCCGCAGCATCATGTCCAACTGCCGGGCGCTGGAAAAAGAACTCACCGTTGCATTCCTTGGCCCATTAGGCACCTATAGCGAAGAAGCCGCGCTTAAGCAGTTCGGGCAAGGTCGAGGGGCGGTCGTTTGCGGTTCCATTGATGAAGTATTCCGTTCTGTAGAGTCAGGCCAGGCTGATTATGGTATTGTTCCTGTAGAAAACTCCAATGAAGGTGCCGTGGGTTTGACGTTGGACCTGCTGCTGAGCAGTCCGCTTAAGATTTGCGGTGAGGTGACGATTCCGATTCATCACTGTCTGCTTTCTGCACAGTCAGATATCAGTAAAATCAGGCACATTTTCTCTCATGCGCAGTCGCTTTCACAGTGTCATGAATGGCTTAACCGGATTATGCCGAATGTTACGCGTGAGGCGGTAGTGAGCAATGCGCTCGCCGCACAGATGGCCCATGATCTGGTGACTTCGCAGAATACGCCGGTTGCCGCAATTGCCAGCAAACGCGCAGCGGAGCTGTTTAACTTGAATGTGCTGGCAGAGAACATAGAAGACGACCCTAAAAATACCACACGTTTCCTGGTGATTTCAAGCCATGGCGTTGCGCCATCAGGCCAGGATAAAACCTCACTGGTGATGGCAACCAAGAACCAGCCCGGAGCAATCCTTGGATTGCTTACCCCATTGGCCGAGCATGGCGTGAGCATGACAAAACTTGAGTCGAGGCCATCAAAAGTCGGCATGTGGGAGTATGTGTTCTACGTGGATATTGAAGGCCATGAGCAGAGCGCGCATGTGGCAGCGGCAATCAAGGAGATTGAAAGCCGTGCATCGTATCTCAAGCATTTAGGTTCTTACCCTGTTGCCGTCGTATAAAACCATAAAAGCGCTTCAAGTTTAACAACCAATTACATACTGATCTTAAAATGACTATTCAAGCCCCAGCCTATATCCGTGAAATTGCGCCATACCAGGGTGGCAAACCTATCACTGAACTTGCCCGTGAGATGGGGCTGCAAGTCGAAGATATCGTTAAGCTGGCGTCCAATGAAAATCCTCTGGGGATCAGCCCTAAAGCCGAGTACGCGATACAGGATGCGATTCTTGATATTGCGCGTTATCCTGACGGTAACAGTTTTGCATTGCGGGAAGCCGTCAGCAATAAATTCAATGTTGCGCATAACCAGATCGTGTTCGGCAACGGCTCTAACGATATTCTGGAGCTGGCCGCGCGTGCTTATTTGACCAATGATAGCGAAACCATCCATTCGCAGCATGCCTTTGCTGTGTATCCGCTGGTTACACAGGCCATGGGTGCGACGGGTGTGGTTGTGCCGGCAAAAAATTACGGTCATGATCTGGATGCAATGCTGAAAGCCATTACAGCCAATACACGCATGATTTTCATTGCGAACCCCAATAATCCTACAGGTACATTATTGGGTAAGGACGAGCTTTATGCTTTCCTGAAGCAAGTGCCTGAAAATATACTGGTTGTGCTGGATGAGGCTTACGATGAGTACCTGCCGGCAGACCTGAAATCCGAAGCCATTAAATGGCTGCCGGAGTTCCCTAATCTGGTGATTTCACGCACCTTATCCAAGGCTTACGGCCTGGCTGGCCTGCGTATTGGTTTCGGTTTATGCCACGCCGATATTGCCGACATGATGAACCGTGTGCGTCAGCCATTCAATGTCAATAGTATTGCACAGGCTGCTGCGGTTGCCTCGCTGGCAGATGATGACTTCGTGGCACGCACCTATGCATTGAACCAGGCCGGCATGGCGCAATTGAAGCAGGGTTTTGAAAAGCTGGGTTTGGAGTACATTCCGTCTTTCGCAAACTTTATCAGCGTTAAAGTGGGCGACGCCGCAAGTTATAACCAGAAACTGCTGCAAAAAGGCATCATTGTGCGTCCTGTCGCCAATTACGAAATGCCTGAGTATCTAAGGGTGAGTGTTGGTTTGTTTTCTGAGAACGCTAAGTTCCTGTCTGTATTGGAAGAAATCGTGAAGGAAGCTAAAAGCAAGGTATAAAAGCCACAGCTGGCTTATGGCGAGGCCTGCCTGCGATAATGATTTTATGGCGCAGGCATCATGAATTTACTTAGTACTTATTCCGTAACTTCTCAGTGTTGCAGTTAGCTTACAAGGCGCACAATGCGTCTCACGTTGTAACGATTTAGTTGCCGCGAAAAACAAACTAACAATCAACTTTAAGGAGTTTTATTATGTGGACTAAACCAGCTGCTACAGAAATGCGTTTTGGCTTTGAAGTAACAATGTACGTAATGAACAAATAATTAGCGCATACGTTAATTGAAAAAAGGCTGCCGCAAGACAGCCTTTTTTTGTAGAGACTGTTCTCTATGTCAAAAGCGCTAAATCTTGTTTATAAAAAGCTAACTGACCTGAATGATCTGGTTGGTTTTTTATAGGAATCAAATGTTAAACAACTGTTTTTAAGAATTGTAGATTGATATGCACATACATGTATTAGGCGCAGGTGCCGGCGGTGGATTTCCGCAGTGGAACTGTAATTGTTTTAATTGTGATGGTTTACGTAAAGGTACAATCAAAGCGACAAAGCGCACACAGTCATCAATCTGCGTAAGCGGCGATGGCATTAACTGGGTATTGTTCAACGCATCTCCCGATGTACTGCAGCAAATCCAGGACTTCGCTCCATTGCAGCCAGGCCGCGCAGTGCGCGATACCGGCATCCAGGCAATCGTGCTGATTGATGCGCAGATCGACCACACCACAGGTCTGTATATGCTGCGCGAAGGCACGGTCAAGCGTGAAATCTACTGTACTGATGCCGTATATGGCGATTTGACCAGCGGGAATCAAATCCTGAATATATTGGGGCATTACTGCGGTATTAATCATCACAACGTGCCGATTGACGGTAAAACCACCTTCACTATCCCGAATGTACCTAACCTTAAATTCACGACGGTTGCATTGAAGAGTGCGGCACCGCCATATTCACCGCATCGCAATAACCCACAGCCAGGCGATACGATCGGCGTGCTGATCGAAGAGATTAGTACCGGTAAAAAATGCTGGTATTCGCCTGGTCTGGCTGAAATCGAGCCACACCTTCCGGAGCTTATGAATCAGGCAGATTGCATCATGGTAGACGGTACATTTTGGACTGACACGGAAATGCTGGATTTAGGCCTGATGAAAAAAACTGCACGCAGCATTGGCCACAACCCGCAATCAGGGCCAGACGGCATGATTGAAAACCTGGATAAATTCGGTGATGTACGCAAAGTTTTGATACACATCAACAATACCAACCCTATTTTGCGTGAAGATTCTGCCGAGCGTGCAATTTTGAATGAACACAAAATTGAAGTCGCTTATGACGGTATGGACATAATCTTATGAAAAACTCAAACCTCGTCATGATACTGCGTTGCTTCTAAATTTTTTATCGCTTACATACACATGTATGCTGCGCTTAAAAAATTTCTTACGCCTTGTCTCATTTAGAGCTTTGAATTTTTAAATAAAGGAAAAACAAAATGACTGAAAATTTAGCACCATGGAGCAAAGAAGAGTTTGAAGCGAAGTTACGTGAAAAAGGTAAGGGCTACCACATTTACCATCCGATTCATGTGCTGATGTATGAAGGTAAGTTATCACAGCCGCAAATGCAGGCTTGGGTAGCTAACCGTTATTACTACCAGATTGCTATTCCGATGAAGGATGCTGCGATTCTTTCAAACTGTCCTGACCGTGAATTGCGCCGTGGCTGGATTCAACGTATTTTTGACCATGACGGCAGCGGCCAGATTGCAGAAGGCGGTGAGGGCGGTATCGAGGCATGGATCCATTTAGGCCACGCTGTAGGTTTGACACGCGAAGAAGTGATGTCTCAGAAACTGGTTGCCCCGGGTACCAGGTTTGCAGTGGATGCGTATATCAATTTTGCAAAACAGCGCCCATGGCAAGAGTCTGTGTGTTCAAGCCTGACAGAACTGTTTGCGCCACACATTCATCAGCAGCGTATTGACTCATGGCCGGATATGTATCCATGGATCAATCCGGAAGGCATGCAATACTTTAAAAACCGCCTGACACAGGCACGCCGTGACGTAGAGCAAGGTTTACAGGTAACTTTAGATTACTTTGGCCAAAGCCGTGCATTGCAGGAACGCGCATTGGAAATTCTACAATTTAAGCTGGATGTGCTGTGGGTAATGGCAGATGCGATTATGCTGCAAAGCACTGATATTAAAGTAGAAGGCCGTGATTACCTGCGCCAGCCAGTTATGAAGGTGAGTTAAGAAAAAGCGATTATGGATATTCAAATACAACACGCTGATATTTACGCACTTTCCTATCACCATCGTTTTCAGTGGGAAGAAGCACAGAATAGCTATGTGATACTTTTTCCAGAAGGCATGGTCAAACTACATGGAGGCGCCGGTGAAGTATTGAAGCGTGTAGACGGTAAAGCAACGGTAGGGGACATTGTGGCAGAATTAAAAGCTGCATTCCCCGACGCTGAAGATATCGAAAGCGACATTATCGGGATGTTTGAACTTGCATTCAGCAAAGGCTGGCTGCGTAAAGTTCAGTAAACATCAGTAATACAGAGGGATCAAATCCTGAGAGTTTAGGAGTAACAAAATGACACAAGCCTCTTTAGGTGAATCAGTAGTACAAAAAACTGTGCATGCAGCTACCAATAACGGTGTTGCTGCCAGCGCTACACAAACACAGCCGCTATGGTTGCTGGCTGAGGTGACGTATCGTTGTCCGCTGCATTGTGCATTTTGTTACAACCCTACCGATTATGATAAACATACACAGAATGAGCTCACTACCGAACAATGGATACAGGCGTTGCGTGATGCACGTAAACTGGGCGCAATTCAATTAGGCATTTCTGGTGGTGAACCGCTGCTGCGTGATGATATTGAAGAAATCGTAATCGAAGCTAAAAAGCTCGGTTATTACAGCAACCTGATTACTTCCGGTGTCGGTTTAACCGAGAAGCGCATCCAGGCATTTAAAGAGGGCGGTTTAGACCATATTCAGCTTTCAATGCATGATATTACTGAAGAGATTAACAATTTCATCACCAATACCAAGACATTCGAGCTGAAGAAAAAAGTGGCTGCCATGATCAAGGGCCATGGCTACCCAATGGTGCTTAATGTGGTGATACACCGTTATAACATTGGCCATATGAAAGAAATCCTGGAAATGGCTGATGCACTCGGCGCGGAATATATCGAGCTTGCAAATACACAATATTACGGCTGGTCATTGGTCAACCGCAGCCAGCTGATGCCAACCCGGGAGCAGGTTGAAGAGGCTGAACGCATCACCAACGAGTTCAGAGAAAAATCCGGCAGCAAGATGAAGATATTCTTCGTAGTGCCAGATTACTTCTCAGATCGCCCGAAAAAATGTATGAATGGCTGGGGTGAAGTGTTCATGATCGTGACAGCAAACGGTGATGTATTGCCATGCCACTCAGCACGCGTGCTGCCTAACATGAAGTTCCCGAATGTAAAAGACACGGATCTGGGTTGGAGCTGGAAAGATTCACCAGCCTTTAACAAATACCGTGGTGATAGCTGGATGAAAGAACCATGCCGCAGCTGCGATGAAAAAGAAAAAGACCTGGGCGGCTGCCGCTGCCAGTCATTCCTGCTGACCGGAGACGCTGAAGCGGCCGATCCGGTGTGCAGTAAATCACCGCATCATCATCTGATTGAAAAAGCGATTGAAGATGCTAAAAATCCGGTTATTGCCGCGCAGCCAATATTGTTCCGTAATGACAAGAACTCGAAGAAGATTATTTCAGGCGAGCTTAAGGCACTGACTGATGAGTTTCATGCACTGCCATAATTAGTTGTTGAGTATTAACCATAGACTTGAAAGTTATGGTTAAATTGAACGCGCTGCCGATATGAATCTGTAGCGCGTTTTTATTTGAGAATATATATTGAAATCCCAGCTATCCCCTTTGTTTTTATCTGTTGTACTTGCAAGCCTGGCAGCATTGGCACCGTTTGCGATAGATACTTACCTGCCGGCATTCCCGGTTTTAGAGAATGATTTCCAGGCAACATCCCTGCAATTGCAGCAGAGCCTTACATTCTATTTATTGCCTTATGCGCTTATGACGCTATGGCATGGCGCCATTTCTGATTCAATAGGGCGCATTGCAGCGATTAAATGGGGGTTGGGTATTTTTGTGATTGCGTCCATTGGCTGTGCTTTTGCAACCAACATTGAAACCTTGTGGTTCTTCCGGGCATTGCAGGGTTTGTCTGGTGGCGCCGGTAACGTAGTGGCACGAGCGATGGTGCGCGACCTGTTTTCAGGTGCGCAAGCGCAGCGCGTCATGGCGACTGTGCAGATGTTGTTTGGCATTGCACCGGCTATCGCGCCGATTATCGGTGGGTTGCTGCTGGGCATCCACTGGCAGGCGATTTTTATATTTCTTGCCTTATATTCAGGAGCCAGCCTGCTGGCGGCAATGCGTTATTTACCCGAGACTATGCCGGCTGGGAAGCGTGTGCCACTGTCCGCCAGGCAGGTGATTAAAGATTATCGCGCTATTTTTGGCGACAAAGAATTTAATTATGTCGTGTTTGCTTCAGGTGCAAATTTTGCCGGGTTTTTTGTGTATGTATTGGCAAGCCCCGTCTTCCTTGTGAAGCACCTGGGGCTGGGTGAACACCAGTTCGGCTGGATGTTTATCCCGACGGTGTGCGGCATGGTGCTGGGTTCTTATATGGCTAAGCGTGCAGCCGGCAAGTATGCACAAAGCAAGGTCATAAAGGCTGCTTATTGGTGGATGTTTGTGATGGTGACGTTAAACCTGTCAGTTTGCTTTGTGCTGCCAATAAATCCTATCTATAACATTGCACCTGTTGCATTGTTTAATGTGGGCATGGCGCTGGCAATGCCGATACTATCACTGGCGGCGCTGGATCGGCATCCTAAAATCCGCGGCACAGCTGCCTCCGGGCAGGCTTTTATCCAGATGCTGCTGTCTACGGTATCTGCTGGGCTGATAGTGCCCCTGGTCTGGTATGCGCCATCAGGGCTTGCGATCGCAATGGCTTGTTATCTGCTGCTGGGCTGGCTGACGATACGTCAGAGTAAGCTCTGGTCTAGTTCGCTGTGATGATGTTATTGTCGTTTTTCCAAAACAGGTAAACACGGCAGTCAAATTCATACTGATGGTAGTTGGGCTCCATGTACTGGCACAGCTGGTAAAACGCCTTATCATGACTACGTTCTTTCAGGTGCGCCAGTTCATGTACTACGATCATGCGCAGGAATTCGGCCGGGGTTTCTTTGAAGAACGAAGAAATCCTGATTTCTTTTTTGGCCTTTAATTTACCACCCTGTACCCGCGAGATTGCAGTGTTAAGACCCAATGCATGATGTTCTATGCTTAGCCTGCTGTCGTAATGTACCTTGTCGAGCAGCGGGGCATTGCGCAGGTAGGCCTGCTTGATTTCAGAACTGTACTCATATAACGCCCTATCAGTCTGAATGCTATGCGGCTGCGGGTAGCGTTGCGCGATATAGTCACCAAGCTGGTTCTGCTGATGCAGATGCCTGATTTTATCCTGCAGCGATACCGGGTAATGTTGCAGGTACTTGAGTGGCGCGATCATTTGTTTATGTAAAGTGTAAGATCAAAAAGTTAAAGGGGGCAAATCCGCCCCCTTGTTTCCTAAGTTAAACATTAGCTCTGTACTATTGAGATATTTTTCAATTTAACCTTGTTGGATATTTGGTTGTTGAGCTATTTCAATTTGGTATTTCTTATAATGAGCTGTAAAATTTTGCCTTATTGCCTCAGTGATGATTACTTGTTCTTGTGGTAAATACGCGGTAGATACTAATTCTGATGCGTCATTTTTAAGGGTTTTAATATCAATTTCATTATGGGGGCTAGAAAAGTCTTGAATCTTTTCCTGCAAAATTTCCCCTACATCCTGTAACGTTTTTGCTTCTTTCATCGTATTCACTACAAGCGCGTCGAATACACTGAGCATTTCCTGTGGTACATTGTTTTTGCGAATGTCGGCGATATTCGCCAGTTCATACGCATAAGAATCATCACTTACTTTATATTTAAAATAGAGGATCTGGTTACCAGGAACTCCATTCGTTGCATTTTGCCATACTTGGGCCATCATATTTTTATCGTTAGCCCAAGTTCTTTCTGCTGCGTTTATATCAAGTTCCGTCTCACTCATTTTCTATACTCCTTTGTAGTGTTGTATATGCAAATACTATACAACTGTAGCATGAAATATAATAAATGTTATTTTTTCCCATTTATTTATTGGAGGAGCTAAGGTTTACATCAGCTTGAAAAGGTTTCCTTGATTTTTAAAGATACAGATATAAAAATATTGTGCGAATTTTGAGTGGCGGTTGTGCTTGATTACTCAATCAGTAAATCACGTTTTTCCGGCACGCCGTTCATGGCGTCGGCATCTTCCAGCGCTTCTTTACGTGAGGTAATGACTGGCCATATTTTGGCAAGGCGTGCGTTCAGTGCAATAAAGTCTTGCTGATCTTCCGGCACGTCATCTTCTGCAAAGATTGCTTCTGCCGGGCATTCTGCAACGCATAATGTGCAGTCGATACATTCATCCGGGTTAATTGCCAGAAAGTTAGGGCCTTCAACAAAGCAATCAACAGGGCATACATCAACGCAATCAGTGAATTTACATTGAATGCAATTTTCGGTGACGACATAAGTCATTTTTAATCCTTTACAGCTTTAATAGCCAAAACGTTATTTTATAAGAAATTTTATTAATTTAATACAAAAAACCGCAGTGACAAGGCGCATGAGCGCAGGCAGTACATCTTTAGTACGACAAGCGAATGTAACGCAGTCAATGTGGAATTTTTGTATTACAAAGTTAGATGATCATCCCTGCGCCGACGGTATTATTCGTCGATTCATCAATGATGATAAAAGCACCGGTACTGCGGTTATCGGCATAGCTGTCAACCATCAATGGCTGAGCTAGCTTGAAGCTGATGCGCGCGATGTCGTTCATTTTAAGATCGGTTGCTGTCTGTTGTTCCAGCGTGTTTACATCTACTTTGTAGCTGATAGTGCCTATCTTGGCTTTGGATTCGCGCGTAGTGTGGCGCACGATATAAGTGCGTGCAGTCGACATCGGTGTTTCAGACAGCCAGCAGACAAAAGCTTCGATTTGTTTTACCGGTTCTTTTACATCGCTTGCTTTCACGATCATGTCGCCGCGTGAAGTATCGATTTCGTCCTCCAGCAGCAGGGTGATACTTTGTTCTGTGGTAGCGGACTGCAGCTTCTCTTCACCCAATTGAATGGCTTTAACTTTTGAAGTGTAGCCATTGGGTAATACCGTAACCGCATCACCCACGGCAATCTCGCCTGATTCAATACGGCCCATAAAGCCACGGAAGTCATGAAGGTCATGATCATCTGAAGCATGTGGACGGCACACGAACTGTACCGGGAAACGGAATGGCTCTGTGTGTTCAGAGTGTGCCGTAGGCGCGGCTTCCAGTTTTTCCAGCATGGTCTGGCCTGTGTACCAGGGCATGTTGTCCAGGCGGTCTACCAGCATGTCACCGTTCAATGCTGACATCGGGATGAAGCTGATATCGTTACCAGCGGCGATTTTGCTTTGCGCCAAACCGATTTCGTTAGCGAAAGCCAGGTAATCGGCACAGATTTTGTCGTAGGTCGCCTGATCGTAGTTAATCAGGTCCATTTTGTTCACAGCCACTACGATATGTGGAATCCCGACCAGATGTGCCAGATAAGTATGGCGGCGAGTCTGCGTCAATACGCCTTTACGCGCATCAATCAGGATAATCGCAAGGTTTGCTGTAGAAGCCGCTGTCACCATGTTACGTGTGTATTGCTCATGGCCAGGCGCATCGGCAATGATGTACTTGCGCGTGCCGGTGCTGAAGTAGCGGTAGGCGACGTCAATGGTGATACCTTGCTCACGTTCGGCTTGCAGGCCGTCTGTCAGCAATGACAGGTCAACTGCTTCCATGCCGCGCTTTTGTGATGTACGCTCGATTTGCGAGAGCGTATCCGCAAGAATCGTTTTGGTATCGTAAAGCAAGCGGCCAATCAGAGTGCTTTTTCCATCATCTACGCTGCCGCAGGTCATGAAGCGGAGCAGGGAATCGTTGTGTGTTTGTGTGTTTGTCATATTCAAAACCTAGTTAACCGCCGATAAACGCCGATGAACGCCGATGAAATATTTATCTGGCGTTCTATACGTTGTCTTCTTTAGTTGTGTTTAAAGCCTAATTCAAAAAACTACTTTTTTAGTAGAAAATTATTAAATCATCGATGTTTAATCGGCGTTTATCAGCGGTTAATTATTCTAGAAATAACCTTCTTTTTTACGCTGTTCCATAGATGCATCCGAAGTCTGGTCATCCAGACGGGTTGCACCACGCTCGGTAATGGTTGTGGTTGCCGTTTCCAGAACAATCTTGGATACGTCATCAGCGTCACTGATCACCGGCGCAGTACATGTAATGTCACCGACAGTTCTGAAACGCACTTGCATGTTAATCACTTCTTCACCGGCTTTAGGCGGGTTAATGACTTCACCGTTTGTCAGCGGCACGTTAATCGGCACGATTGCACCGCCGCGCATCACGATATCGCGCTGGTGTGCGAAGTAGATGCTAGGTAATTCAAGCTGTTCGCGCTCGATATATTGCCATACATCCATTTCTGTCCAGTTCGAGATCGGGAACGCACGGATGTTTTCACCTTTGTGTGAGCGTGCGTTGTAGAGATCCCATAATTCCGGACGCTGGTTTTTAGGGTCCCATTGGCCGAACTCATCACGGAAACTCATGATACGTTCTTTGGCACGGGCTTTTTCTTCATCACGGCGTGCGCCGCCGATACAGCAGTCAAAGCCGAACTCTTCAATGGCTTCAAGCAAAGTGACTGATTGATGCTTGTTGCGTGGTTCGTCAGGTGTTTTCAGCACAACAGTGCCGCGTTTCATGGAATCTTCCACAGAGCGCACGATCAGGCGCTCACCGAGTTCGGCTGCACGTTGATCACGGAAGTCAATTACTTCCTTGTAGTTGTGGCCTGTGTCGATGTGCATCAAAGGAAACGGAAATCTACCTGGACGGAATGCTTTTTCCGCCAGACGTAAAATACAGAGAGAATCTTTGCCGCCTGAAAATAGAAGAACCGGGTTTGAGCATTGGCCTGCAACTTCGCGCAGAATGTAAATAGCCTCAGATTCAAGCCAGTCCAGATGAGATAAAGGTTTTTTAGTTGTCGTCATGTTGTGTACTTCAATATCTGTGTAATCACAGAAAATGCCAATAAATTTTTAAATTATTACTTATTAAATTACTTCTTAACGTGCAGTCCGCATTCTTTGCTGGTCGGGTCTTCCCACCACCAGCGGCCGGCACGGACATCTTCACCCATTGCTACTGCACGTGTGCAAGGTGCGCAGCCTATGCTCGGGTAGAATTGATCATGCAGCTTATTGTACGGCACTTCGTGCAGGCGAACGTACGCCCAGATTTCTTTTTCTGTCCAGTCGCTTAGTGGGTTGAATTTTTCCAGCTGATTGCTGCTGTCAAATTCACGCAGCGGTAAATTAACGCGCGTTGCAGATTGCTCTGCACGCATACCGGTAACCCATGCTTTCTTGCCTTTAAGCGCACGCTGTAACGGTTCTACCTTGCGCATGTAGCAGCAGGCTTTACGTAGGTCGATTGACTCATAAAAAGCGTTGATGCCATTTGTATTGACGTAAGTTTCTACCTTATCTGCGCTGGGAAAATATACTTTCAGCTTGGTATCGTAATGCTTCTCGGTGGCAGCCATCAGGTCATAGGTTTCTGCCGGCAGGCGGCCTGTATCTAATGAAAAGATCTCGATATTCAATGCGTCTTTTTTAGCCAGGTGGTTAAGGATGATGTCGGTTAACACCATATCTTCAGCACCGAAACTGTTGGCAAAGCTAATGCTGCCGGCCCCAAATTCAGTGGCAGCCGCACTTAGCAATGCATGAACTTTATCGGCTTTGCGATTAACGCTTGCGATTAACTCATCTGTTAAAGCGGGTTTGGTTGCCGGATTATTTGCGCCGGGTTTCAGCATGACGACTTGGCCTAAATCAATATCAGCAGCCATCAGGCACCTCTATTGTAGCGTCTGAATACAGGTTTAGGCTCGTCTACAGCGCCTTGATACGGCTGGCTGAAGTCATTCAGACTGGCAATAGCTTCCTCGGCTGAGCGGTCTTTACGGATCGCAAAGCTGTTGTAGCCGCTGCGCTTGAGGAAGAAAAGCTGGTCACGCAATACATCGCCAAATGCACGTAATTCATTTTTGTAACCGTAACGGGTACGCAATAGCGTGCCTAGTGAGAAAATCCGTCCATCAGCAAAGCGTTCTACGAATACGGCAATAATCGGCAATGCGTTTAAATCAGACTGCTGCTGTATCAGGTATTCCAGCAGTTCGTGCGTGGCTAGCCACACACCGACCTCGCCTTGTGCGATGCGGTTTGCCAGTTCGTTATTACGTTCTACAAATACGCTTAATGGAACAATGATTTTCCCTGTAGCAGGAATCACCGTATTTGCGATCTGGTCTTCTGTAACCGTGCTTTCGCCGGTCAGTTTGAATAACACCACCTTGCCGGCCTGTTTACGTTCTTCCACCTGTGTTACAGGCAGCTGAACCAGAGTCCAGTCATCAGCCGCTACAGCGGCGACACCGGTTTCAATTTTAACTAAATTGCTCATGCTGACACCTCGTCTTTTGCATAAACGTGTTTTTTGAATGGCACGGCGCCCAAACGACGCACGGTATCAATAAAGCGTTCTTCAGGCGTACGTTCCTGAATGTAAACCTCGATCAGTTTTTGTATCACGCCTGGCATTTGTTCTGCCGAGAATGATGGGCCGATCACGGTGCCGATGCTGGCATCATTGCCTTGTTTGCCGCCGATAGTCACTTGATACCATTCGGAACCGTCTTTATCTACACCGAGAATGCCAATATGCCCAACGTGGTGGTGACCGCACGCGTTCATGCAGCCGGAGATGTTAAGCTCGATGTCACCGATGTCATGCAGGTAATCTAGGTCATCAAATTGCATCTGGATTGCTTTGGCAATCGGTATGCTCTTGGCATTGGCCAGTGAGCAGAAGTCACCGCCCGGGCAGCAGATGATATCGGTCAACAAGCCGATATTCGGTGTTGCCAGGCTATGTGCTTTTGCTTTTTCCCATACGGCGAATAAATCACTTAATTTCACATCGGCCAGAATCAGGTTCTGCTCGTGTGAAGAGCGTAACTCACCGAAGCTGTATTCATCAGCCAAATCCGCAACTGCCCACATCT
>Ga0208626_1000074_pt1 | contig 50152 bp, 42 predicted proteins | sample LakWasMet10_HOW4_2_FD_183860 | JGI IMG/M metagenome (GOLD analysis project Ga0208626, IMG submission 183860) | Freshwater sediment methanotrophic microbial communities from Lake Washington under simulated oxygen tension - Sediment Metagenome... | ecosystem: Environmental > Aquatic > Freshwater >... | reverse complement strand
AAACTTTCGTCATATACGGCATATTATCTAAACGCACTAAATTCTCGCGCCATACCGTTCCGTGAATTTCTTGCTTGCCTTCCTCTAAAAAGCCTTCTTGAATCAAATACTGCAAACACCAATAACGCTCCATGCGCGTTTGAAACTCGCTATAAGCCTTATAAGTTAGCTCAAAGTTACGCATATGTGTGGTGAGTGCATCACTGTTCTGTGAATAAACAGGTGGAGTATTTTGCACTACACTCATGATTTGACGTTGATTAATTAAATCTACAGCACGGCGTAAAGGTGATGTACTCCATGCATATTGCGCCACGCCTAGGCCTTGATGTGGTTCAGCCTTAGTAGTCATATACACTCTACCGCCCATCTGTGCACGATACAAGCCCGGCACTTCATGTGAAGCCAATAAAGCACCCCATTGATTATTAGCCTCTATCATTAACTCTGCTACTAGCTTATCCATGGGTGAACCACGATGGCGACCAACGATGCTTACTTTGTCATCTGTAACATAAAAGTTATAGTCAACTTGTGGTGGTTTTGTCGGGTCGTATTTACCACGAGACTTCTCTAATGAAATAGCCAGGTTAAACAAATACAGTAGCCTAGACCAATACGGGTGCCCGCTATCGGCCTCTAGTGTTGCGTCATTAAAAAATGGCTCTAATGTATCGTGGCGCAAATTATCAGCTACTTTAATTAGCTCAACCTTGCTATCACGTTGAGTAATTTCTAACGTTTCATTCACGTGCAAATATAGAGATAAAACAGGTTTAACCTGCCCGGCATCTAAACTGAATGGTCGAATAGCCGTTTCTGGCAGCATGGTGATTTTATTGCCCGGCATATAGACGGTAGACAAGCGCTGCATGACCACTTTATCTAACGTGCTATCAACAGCAATGCCTAGGGCTGGCGCGGCGATATGAATACCAACACGAGTAATCCCATCGGCTAATTGTTTAATTGAAAACGCATCATCTATTTCTGTGGTGGTGCTATCGTCGATACTAAAAGCTTCAGCATCGGCCATTGGCAAGTCAAGGCTTAAATCAACGGAAATCTCTGCGATTTGCTCAGCGGTGAAATCTGCCCCTTTAGCAAAATATTCACGCAAAAAAGCCCCTAAATGATAATCGTGAACCGATGGAATCGCTCCGCAGATATGCATTAACTTAAGATGACTTAAATGCAACGCACTCGCCGCAGCATCTAGTGTTTTGTATTCAAAAGTATTCTTATCTGGCTCATAGAGCAACATATCACGCTTCTGCATTAACTCTTCTGGCATTTTATGTGACTTTAAGTCTTCAACAAAAGCTGCCATTTTTTCGGCTAATAAACGCTTTTTCTCAAGCCCAGCCAGTGCAGCCTTAAGTATCTCTGTTGGCGCGGCTTTATAGCGGCCTTTACCTTTACGATTAAAATATACTGGTGCGCTATGTAGCTTAATCGCGACTGCCGCAGCCTCAATTGCAGTTGGTTTACGGCCATAATAATCAGCAGAAAACTCTTCAAAACCAAACTCAGTTTCGCCACAGCATTCCCACAAAAAATCTAGCTCTAGCGCTTCAGCTTCAGTATTAGCCGCCTCCATAAAGCCAGCCAATGGCGTTTCAAAGCGCATTAACACATTACTGGCTTTCACCTTAGTGCGCTTGCCACTAACAAACTCCGCCTGCAAAGCGCCCTGCGTTTCGGTCATGATGGAAGCAACTTTAAAATTACCATCTTCTTCAAAAAATACGTTCATAAATGCTTATATGTGTTGCTATAACTAAATTAGTGATATTTTACCTTGTATTGGCTAATTAACTTTATTGCATTTAAAATATAGCCATGAATAAACGCATACCCGTCACACTACTCACCGGCTTTTTAGGCAGTGGCAAAACCACCTTACTGAATAAACTCCTGCATCACCCTGATATGCGCGATACTGCGATTATCATTAATGAGCTAGGCGACGCGGGCTTAGACCAAATTTTCGCCAACAGCAACTTAGCGCAAAACATTGAGAACGAGCATATTGCCGACAACACCGTGCTGCTAAGCTCAGGCTGCTTATGTTGCACACTCAAAAACGAGTTGGCAGATACCATGCGTGACTTATTTTTTAAACGCGCTCTACAAGCCATTCCGCAATTTAATCGACTGATTATAGAAACCACAGGTATGGCTGACCCAGGCCCGATACTTGCTAACTTAATGAACGAACCTGTCATTGAGTCTGTTTACCGTCTGGATGCAGTCGTCGTAACCATAGACAGCGTTTACGGCTTGCAGCAAATTGAAGACAATACCGAAGCATTAAAACAAGCAGCAGTGGCAGACGTATTAATACTGACGAAAACAGACTTAGCTAGCGCAGAACAAATAAATGCGCTTAAAGAAAAGCTTATCAGCATCAACCCCGGAGCAACGCAACATAAAATAATGCACGGTGAGTTAGACCCTGTTTTTGTTGTCGATATAGGTTTATTTGATTTAACAACCAAACAAGCTGAACCACAACGCTGGTTGCGCGCGCCAATTAAGCAAACGCAACCTAAGGGTACTTTACCGCAAAAAAACCATCAAGATGACATAAGCAGTTTCACCGTTGCCATGCCCAGCCCGCTTGACTGGTCACAATTAAAACCGCATTTATTAAAATTTTGCCAAAAGTACGGCAAAAACCTGTTGAGATTAAAAGGCATTATCCATGCGGCAGACCAGTCTGCGCCACTTGCCATTCATGCCGTACACTTCACGCCCTACCCACCCACCTTGCTTGAAGGTTGGAGTGAAGAAGAACCCTTATCACGCATTGTAATTATCGGTAAAGGCTTAGATGAAATGGAAATTAGAGAAGCATTAACGCAGTTTTGATAACGCCCTAAGCAACGAAGCTAATTAAATATCTTTATTAATACAATGTGCTTTTGTTGCATCACTGTAAATTTTATCAATCTCAACATTAGTCACTAAAGCCGAATGTAAGTCATTTTTAAAATGGCTACATTGTTTATTCTCGAGAATTTGCTCTGAGATAAGTGTTGATTTCTCGCTTGCAGTCATCGCTTGTGTCTGGTGAGAACAAGCAGTACAAACTAGTAATAAAGATAAGGCAATCATTGATTTAGTCATAGTGATTATTATAATCCAAGGCTGCTTAATTGACTTATTCATTAAGTAATTAAGCATGATTAAAGATCGCTTAGGCACTTCACGTGCATCATAACGCACCGCCCAAGCGCGTGTAAGGCATAGCCACCTTCAAGTGCTGAGACGATGCGATTATTCGCGTGGTGCTTAGCGACTATTTTTAACGTTTCTGTTATCCATAGATAATCTTTTTCATGTAAACGTATGTCACTCATCTCGTCCTCCCAATGCGCATCGAAACCCGCCGAAATAAAAAGCATCTGCGGTTGAAAGCGTTCTAGCGCAGGTAGCCAATGTTTAGTCACAGCTTCACGAAACCGTTCACCTGTACTGCCTGCAACCAAAGGTACGTTGATGATATGCTCATTACCGCTATCGGCACCACTATGTGGATAATACGGGTGTTGAAAAGTCGAACACAACATCACGCGTGGGTCATCGTGAAAAATATTTTCTGTTCCGTCGCCGTGGTGCACGTCAAAATCGGCAATAGCTATACGCTTTAAGCCATGATACTTAAGTGCGTACGCTGCGGCTACCGCCACATTATTAAAAATACAAAAGCCAGATGCACTGTCACGTTTGGCATGATGACCTGGTGGGCGAATATTGCAAAAAGCATTACTCACTTTACCAGCCATGACTAAATCTACACCTTTCACCACAGCACCAACTGCGTATAAAGCCGCATCCAAGCTATACGGATTCATCATCGTGTCACCATCAATCTCTACTAGGCCAGAATTTGGTGACTGACTAAATATCCAATCAATATATTCTTGAGTATGAGCCAAGGCTAATATTGCTTTGCTAACTTTTGGAGCTTCATAGTGCGCTAAAAGGTCTAACAAGCCTGATGCAATCAGCTGATCTTGAATCGCATGAATACGTGCAGGACATTCAGGATGTTCTGGCCCCATATCATGTTTAAGAAACTCAGGATGTGTAATGTAGGCCGTATGCACAGTTTATAAGTCCATACTACAAATCGATAGTCACATTTTTAATGCTACTATCGTCAGGATTGACCGTAGCGGAAAAACCCAAACGTTTCATTAGTTTTAACATGCTGGCATTATTTTTTAGCACCTCCCCTTCAATGCGTTTCAGGCCCTTAGTACGCGCAATATCCATGAGTGCCGTCATCAATTTATGAGCTAGACCAGTCCCTCGCATGCCATCAGCGACAACTAAAGCAAATTCACAGCTTTCGCCATCTGGGTTAATAGCATAGCGCGTGACTCCCAGTTCGACCTCTTTATCATTTTCATTTCTTACTGCAATTAACGCCATCTCGCGGCTGTAATCGATTTGTGTAAACCGTACCAACAATGTCTCGCTAAGTTGCTCTATACTTTTCATGAACCTAAAGTAGCGCGCCTCTTCAGATAGGTTTTTTACAAAGTCTTGTACGAGCCACACGTCCTCTGGACGTATTGGACGAATCACTACATCAGTACCATCAGCAAGTTGCCAGTTGGTGACCAAATGCGTTGGGTAAGGATATATGGCCATATGTGCATAGCGGTCGGCACTTGGTGGGCGCACTTCCACCGTCACTCTAGCGTCGGCAGCTAATACGCCATTTTCATCTAATATCAGCGGATTGATGTCCATTTCCATCAACATTGGCAATTCACAGACCATTTCAGAAACACGCAACAGCACGCTTTCAAGCGCCTCCATATTGGCTGCTGGCATATTTCTGAATGTGCCTAGCATTTTTGCCACGTGCGTATGATTAATCAGGTCATTTACCAAGAGGTTATTCAATGGCGGCAACGCTACCGAGCGATCAGCTATAATTTCCACGGCAGTACCGCCCGCACCAAAGGTAATAACAGGGCCAAATACCGGGTCATTAGTCACCCCTACCATCAACTCACGACCATTTGGCTTAACTATCATAGGCTGAATAGCAATGCCGTTAATTTGTGCATTGGGCTGTTTACTTTTAACGTTTTCAATAATAGAGTGATAGGCAGAGCGAACTTCTTGCGCATTAGCCAAATTAAGTACCACACCACCTACATCAGACTTATGCGTAATATCTTGCGAGCTGATTTTCATTGCAACCGGGAAGCCTAGTTGCTGCGCAATTAGTAAAGCTTCATTGGGTGAGCGTGCTACCATGGTATGCGCTACAGGAATATGAAATGCCGATAACAAGGCTTTTGACTCCATTTCTCCCAAAACTTTACGTTTTTCTTGCAATGCACCTTCAATAATCATACGCGCACCTTCAACATCTGGCGCTAAATGGTGGGAAATTGGTCCAGGCATCTGCATCAAAAGCTTCTGGTTTTTATGATAAGTAGAAAGAAAGGAAAACACATCTACTGCGGACTCTGGGTTACGGAAACTGGGCATCTTAGTGCGATTGAATGCAACCCTTGATTCACTCACCTGCGCTTCACCCATCCACGACGCTAGCAAAGGCTTCTTATATTGATGACTTAACGCAATGATGGCATTCGCCACCTCTAGCGGTCTGGTCATGGCTTGTGGCGTCAAAATGGTAAGTACGCCATCCACATTCGGATCTTCCAAACAGGCTTTAACAGCAGACTCATACCTATCAGCCTGTGCATCACCAATAATATCAATCGGATTACCGTGCGACCATGTAGCTGGCAGCGCCTGATTAAGCGTATGAAGCGTAGCCTCTGACAATACGGCGATTTCTAAGCCTAAATCAATCGCGTAATCAGTTGCCATAACACCAGGACCACCACCATTTGTAACAATTGCTAAACGGCTACCTGTCGGATCAAAACCGCATGAAAGCGCCTTAGCAGCGGCGAAAAGCTGTGTAATGGTTTGTACGCGCACAACCCCCGCGCGGCGTACGGCTGCATCAAAAGCATCATCAGACCCGACGATGGCAGAAGTATGTGAAATAGCCGCTTTAGAAGCCGCAGGATGGCGCCCTACTTTGACCAAAATGACAGGTTTAGCGCGTGCCGCAGCACGTATAGCACTCATAAAGCCGCGTGCATCATGGATACCTTCGATATACAACAAAATGCTATGCGTTTTAGTATCGGAGATTAAATAATCAAGAATTTCACCAAAATCCACATCAACCGAAGCGCCCATAGAAACCACATTAGAAAAACCAACATCGTTTGCGTTTGCCCAATCTAAAATCGCCGTGCATAACGCACCAGATTGAGAAATAAAGGCAATATTGCCTGCAATGGCATTACCTTTGTTAAAGGTCGCATTCAAGCCGATATCAGGGCACATCACACCGAGGCAGTTTGGACCTATCAAGCGAATGCCGCAATGACGAGCTTTCTCGAGCACTGATTCTTCTAGCAACTTGCCTGCTGCACCTGCTTCGCCAAAACCCGCGCTAATAATAATAGCGAACTTCACCTGTTTAAGGCCACAAGTAACGATAATATCTAACACAGACTCAGCCGGCGTGGCGATCACCACTAACTCCACAGGCTCAGTAATTTCAGTAATGGAAGCATAAGCTTTATAGCCCTGCACCTTACTATGTTTGGGGTTAATGGCGTAGAGCTTACCTTTATAACCACCTTGCAGCATATTTTGAAAGACAATCTGCCCTACAGAGTCAACACGATCACTCGCCCCAAATACGGCTACAGATTTAGGTGTAAATAAAGGCTTGAGGTGATGCTGACTCATGGTTTTACCATTGCCGTTAATAGCGGAAATATTATGTTAGCGCATTGCCAGCACTTTAAATATGATATAGCTCAATAAATACTAGGTTTAAGATTGACTGCAGACTTGTGTCAAAGTTAAATTAAAGCCGAATTAAATCCGCCATTTTAACCAAAGTACTAATAAGCTGTGTTCTTATAGTTAGTTCCAAAAAACTCCATCATCATAAACTCTTCCAGCTCCGCGCTATCTTCCAGTCGTGCTGACTTCACCACTTCGCGCCCCAAACGTTGAGACTCCCAGTTAAAGTCGCCATCATAATGTCGACGAATTAAAGTGATCATTTTCTTAATCGCCAACAATCTAACATCTTGCCCGGTGCTCGCTTCAACTTCAAATGACTCACGTTTTGCGTTGCTGTAGTCATTAGTCCAACCCTTGAAAACAAAAGCCGCATGCCGCCCACTTAAACTCGTAAATGAAAAAACACCATTATTGCCAACTTTTAAGTTACTTTTAATTCTGTCATCTCTGATTTTTTCTTGGCTAGGGCCTAATTCACGTGCTACAGCTTCTGCATTTTGTTTTGCTGCATCTGCCTCCATAGCGCTACGCTTGGCTTGCTGCGCCTTAATATAAGAAGCCATATCAGTCGGTGCATCACTTGGTTTAGCATCTTTAGACGGTAACGGCTCTGATGTAGCTTGCTTTGTCGCAATCACATCTGGCACCGAAAAGGTGGATGGTTTAGTATTTTTATTAGGTTTCCGCGTAATAACTTTAGGTGGCGATTGAGTAACCTTAGGTTCTGGCATTACTGGAGCTTCAACTCTAACTGGGGTTGGTAGTGCCAAGCTCACCTCTAAAGCTTTTGGCTGTGGTGAAGCAGGATTATTAAAATCAACTTTCGGTAAGAAAACAATTAAGAGCAAGCCATGTACCAATAACGAAAAAATAATCGCAATCAGCGTATTACGACTAATACTGATACGAATCAACTTATCGCCACGCGGCCTAAGCAGAAACTGCTCAAATTGGTCAGCTGACGTTTCTAGCGGAGTCAGAGTGTTTTCCATAAATGGTGACTGGCTAGCCATAGTTAAGCGATGTCAGCCCATGTTTTTTCTAAACGTTTAATCGATATTGGAAATGGCGTTTTAAGCTCTTGTGCAAATAGAGATACACGTAGCTCTTCGATTAACCAGCGAAACTCCTGCAAATCTTGCGAAATATCTAAATGCGCTTGATTCAATGAGTTAATTTTATTTTGCCATTTTTCCCACAACACACCCACACTAGCTGCATTTTTTCCATCGCGATCCGGGTTCGCAGGATGCTTTTCAATACGCAACCTTAACGCCTTTAAATAGCGCGGTACATGCTGTAAATGCTCCCACGGCGTTTGGCTAAAACAACCCTTGTAAACCAATTGTCCGACTTGCTGTTCTAGGTCGCGCTTTAATCGGTTGGCTGTAGTAATCATTTGACTCTGTTTTACTGTGAGTAGTTGATATTCAGTAGCTATCGTTTGGGCTTGCCGCGCAACAGCCTCACTCACAGCTGGTAAACGTGTTCTTGCGCGTTGTTTCAATTTCATAAACTCTGCATTAGTGCGCGGCAAATCGTCTTCACCAATAAAGGCGCGGTCAGCAATGGCCGTAATCATATCTTCACGTAAATCTTCTGGGGACATTATGCTTCTAAGCGTTAAGGCGTATTGATTAAAGTTTGGCAGATTTTTTTCCAGCTGTTTCATCTGCTCTTTTAACTCAAAACGAATTAATCGGCAAATACCTTTACGTAGATTTACAGCCGCTTCACGCTCGGTATCAAAAAGCTTTACAGAAACACTATCAATGTCATCTTCAAGCGCAGGATAACCCACTACTTTTAAGCCGTCACGCTCAAAGCTTAATGTTTGCGGTAAGTCACCAAAATCCCACTGTTTTAGACCCGTTTTCTCAATATCGGGTGAAGTGTTTCTAAAGGTAAGTTGTGCTGCTGAGCCTAATTGTTTTTTAAGCGCATTCCAGTCTCGTCCCATGGCAAGTTCATCACCTGCATCATCGACGACACTGAAGTTCATCAGTAAATGAGCTGGTATTTCTTCTGTCCAATCTTCAGCTGAAATTTTTAGTGTAGTCACACGCTGAATATGTGCTGCCAGCACTTGCTTAATTGCACACTTTTCAACTTCTCCATGGCCAACTTTGTTTTGATCTAAAAACACCGTGACAAACTCGGGTACAGGCACGCAAACGCGACGAAAAGTTTTAGGCAAAGCTTTAATCAAATAAGTCAGCTTTTCACGCAACATACCTGGCACCAACCACTCAGTTTGCGTGGGATTTAGTTGGTTTAACAAAGCCAACGGAATGGTCGCCGTTACACCATCTAGCACGTGGCCTGGCTCAAAACGATACTTCAAATGTGTTTCAATGCCGTCTAGTACAATCATTTCAGGGAATTGCACGGCAGTAATGGCATCTGCACCATGTCGCATCAAGTCGTCGCGAGTTAGATACAATAACTTTGGATGATCTTTTTCTGCGGCTTCACGCCACTTTTCAAAAGTAGCTGCTTGAAAAATATCGGCAGGAATTTTTGCATCGTAAAAAGCAAATAGCTGATGTTCATCTACCAACACATCTTGCCGACGCGCTTTATGTTCCAGCTCTTCAACCTCAACTATTAAGCGTTCGTTTGCAGCAAAAAATGCTGCTCTAGTATCAAATTCACCACCTGCCAAAGCTTCGCGTATAAATATTTCACGCGCCTCTTTAGGGTTAATCGGTCCATAATGCACACGCCGTTTAGGGATAATAGTTAAGCCATACAAGGAGACGCGCTCCCACGCATTGACCATGCCCATTTTTCTATCCCAACGCGGGTCGGAGTATTGGCTTTCCGTCAAACCTCGGGCTAGCGGCTCAATCCAATCGGGCTCTATCTTTGCTACACAGCGCGCGTACAGCTTAGAAGTATCCACCAATTCAGCGGCTATCACCCATTTTGGTCGTGTTTTCTTAAGGCAAGAACCAGGCGCCACATAAAAACGAATACTGCGCGCACCTGAATAAGCATCATTGTCGCCATCTTTAAAGCCAATATTACCAAGTAAACCTGCTAATAATGCTTTATGAATCTGCGCAAAATTCGCCTCTTTTTCGTTAAGCTTAAACTCCATTTCATCAGTAATTTGCTTGATTTGGCTATGTAGTTCGCGCCATTCTTTAAGGCGTAAAAATGATAAGAAATTGCTATGGCACTGGTTTAACAAGTCTTTGTTCGATTTTTTGGTTTTAAGTGCGTGATCAAAAAAGTCCCAAAGCTTGAGGTAACTCATAAAATCTGACCCCTCACCTGCAAATTTAGCATGTGCATTATCTGCAGCTTCGCGCTTATCCATAGGGCGTTCACGTGGGTCTTGTATGCTCAACACACTAGCGATAATCAGTATCTCGCTCAAACAGCCTTCACGCTTAGCAGCTAAAATCATGCGGCCAACACGCGGATCTAAAGGCAAACGAGCTAGTTGCAAGCCAACTTCTGTAATTTGACGCTTATTATCGACTGCGCCCAATTCCTGCAACAACAAATAACCATCACTAATCAATCGAGACGATGGCGCTTCAATGAAAGGAAACTCAGCCACATCACCTAACTTTAACGCAGCCATGCGTAAAATCACGCTTGCTAGCGAGCTACGTAGAATTTCTGGTTCAGTAAACTCTGAACGCCCGTTAAAGTCTTCTTCTGAGTATAAACGTACACAAATGCCGCTTGAAACTCGTCCACAACGGCCTGCTCGCTGCTTTGCCGCAGCTTGGCTAATCTTTTCAATCTGTAACTGTTCAACTTTTGCACGCGTGCTGTAGCGGTTAACCCGCGCCAACCCAGCATCAATCACATACTTGATACCGGGCACAGTGAGCGAAGTTTCCGCCACATTAGTCGCTAACACAATACGACGCGAACTGTGGCTTTTAAAGATTTTTTGCTGATCTTCAATACTCAAACGTGCAAATAAAGGTAACACTTCAATATGCTTTAACTTTGCCGAGCGACCTTGATATTTACGCAAATGCTCGGCAACATCGCGAATTTCACGCTCGCCTGGCAAAAATACTAGAATATCGCCATCACCCTGACGCAATAAATCATCCGCCGCATCTAAAATAGCTTCTTCTATGGCCTCTTCTTCATCGTCTTCCTCAAGCCAGCGCGCTTCTGTTTTGGCTTTACGCGCAATACCAAAGATAGTTTCATCTTCTAAATCAAACTGAGCCTTTTCTGTTTCTGCGATTTCTTTGGCACGAAAGCTCGCTTTACCCAACGGTCGATAGCGAATCTCAACCGGGTAAGTACGGCCTGACACCTCTATGATAGGAGCGCCAACAAAATGATTGGAGAAACGTTCAGCATCAATTGTTGCAGAAGTCACAATGATTTTTAAGTCAGGACGCTTTGGCAGCAACTGTTTAAGATAACCCAGCAAAAAGTCGATATTCAGGCTACGCTCATGTGCCTCATCAATAATGATAGTGTCATAAGCATTAAGAAATTTATCGCCTTGCGTTTCTGCCAGCAAAATACCATCTGTCATCAACTTAATATAACTGGATTCTGACAATTTATCGTTAAAACGTACTTTATAACCGACCACCTCACCCAACGGGCTTTTTAGCTCTTGTGCAATTCGTGATGCTACGGAGCGAGCTGCGATTCGGCGCGGTTGCGTATGGCCGATTAAACCGGCAACACCACGACCAAGCTCAAGGCAGATTTTAGGAATTTGCGTAGTCTTACCAGAACCTGTTTCACCGCAGATAATCACCACTTGATGATTGGTGATAGCCGCAGCAATTTCATCTTTTTTACCACTGACTGGCAGTTCAAGCGGATACTCTGGCTTAGGTAAACTGGCTAATCTAGCGGCGAATTTCTGCTGAGACATGCGCACTTTTTGTGCAAGCTCCCCCAACAAACGCTGGGCTCTTGAAACAGATTTTTCATCTTTCAGCTTTTGCAAATCAGCTACATCACGCAGCTTGCGACGCAAAGCGTGGCGATCAGCCAGCATGCAACTTTGCAAAGCTGCTACTAGCTTAGCAAAGTCGCCCGAATTTAATGCTATAGAAGTTGGGTTTACAGGTTTGCTCACATTCATGGGTCAGCATTTTAACATGCCAAGCTTACCCAAACTCACTAAACAGTTATTCTGCAAAAACCTTTTGCCATAAAGTTTTTACAGCGATTACATGAGCACTCACTGAGGTGGCTTCAACTCTTAAATGAGCAGCACCTTGTAATTTGAGCATATGCTGGCTATGACGATAATCTCGGTAAGCTAATATAACCTTATTCGCTAAATCTAAGTCTATGATATTAAGTGAGGCTAGCAATCTTAATAAGCCAATATTGCCTATGTTAGCCGTGAGTTGTGGGTATTGCTTGGCATGTGCTAATACTAAATACTGGACTAAAAATTCAACGTCGATAATGCCACCGATACCGTGTTTAATATCAAACATATTAGCTTCAATACGCTGTGCAGAACGCATTTTCTCACGCATGGACTGTACTTCTGCCTTAAGCTGACTGAGATCTCGCTGGTGTGTCATCACCTCAATACGAATTGCGTCAAAAGCCTCACCAATTTTCCTATCCCCTGCCACAAAGCGCGCACGGGTGATGGCTTGATGCTCCCACATCCATGCTTTTTGCATTTGGTACTCTTTAAATGCGCTAACGCTGCTGACTAGCAAACCGCTATTGCCATCTGGGCGCAATTGCATATCGGTTTCGTATAGTAGGCCAGCTGAAGTTAGGCTATTAAACCAGTGATTAATACGCTGTGCAAAACGTGCGTAAATTTCTCCCGCTTCGGATGAATCATCGTCGTATAAGAAAATAATGTCTAAGTCAGACGCGTAACCAAGCTCTTTTCCGCCCAACTTACCGTAACCTATCACAGCAAATTTCGGCACATCTAAATGCTTACCGCGCACATTTGGCCAAATTACCTCCAAACTGACAGTTAGAATTAATTGAGCCAGCTCACTCAAGTAGTCAGATAGCTTTTCTGGGCTTAACTCACCGTTAATATCTTGTGCGGCAAAACGGAAGATATTGGCGTGCTTAAAGTGGCGAAACACGTTCATTTCACGCTCTACATCGCCCTGCACTTCAGCTAAACGTGCCAGCAAATCTGCATGTAAGATAGAGAAATCAGGAGCAGCATACAATGTGCGCGTATCTAAAAGCTCATCTAGAAGTATCGGGTGCTGTACCAAGTAATTCGTGAGCCATGGACTACTGCTACATAATTTAACCAATAACTGCATCGCTTGCGGATGCTCGGCTAACAAGGCCAAATAGCTCGCGCGACGACAAATACTTTCTAGTAAATCAATCATCCTCATCAATGTGATATCCGCATTTTTCATAGCTGCTGTTTGCGAAATTATTAGTGGCATCAACGCATCAAAGCGCTGCCGACTGAGTTCTGGTAACTGACGATAACGGCTACTTTGATGTAAGGTACTGAGTCGGCGCAGTGTTTCTTGTACGTCAATGAATCCTAGCTTTTGCAAGGCTGGCACAGACTCTTGCTCGGCAACACTACTGCTCCATATAGACTTTTCCACATCCAATTCACCATGAGTGGTATTAGCATCGCTAAAAGTCTCATCAAAGTGCTGTTGTACTTGCTGGCGATACATATTTAGCTTGGCTAAAAACTCACCCCAATCTGTAAACCGCATCGCCTTGGCAATACGTGCCTTAGCTGCATCACTTTTAGGCAAGTCTTGTGTTTGCGCATCATCTACATACATCAATCTATGCTCTAAATTGCGTAAAAACACATAAGCCTCGCTTAGCTCAGCCACGGTTTTTTCAGGCAATAAGCCTTTACTTTTTAATAACGCTAACACCGTAAGTGTAGGTTTAACTTGTAAACTTGCATCCTGCCCCCCGCGAATCAATTGAAAAACTTGAGCAATGAATTCAATTTCACGGATACCGCCACGACCAAGCTTGATATTGTCATGCATGCCCTTGCTGTTCACATCGCGCTGAATTTGAACTTTCAAGTCACGCATGCTGGCAAATGCACCGAAATCTAAATACCTACGAAAAACAAATGGTTTAAGCAATTTAGATACTTGCGAACCACCTGTGACTTCGCGACCTTTTATCCAAGCATAGCGTTCCCATTCGCGGCCATTGTTTTGGTAGTAATCTTCTAATGCATCTAGATTAGAAACCAGCGCACCTTCACTACCGAATGGCCGCAAACGCATATCAACTCTAAATACAAAGCCGTCTTCCGTGACCTCATCAATCGTCGCAATCAGTTTTTTTGCTAGTCGGATAAAAAAATCCTGATTACTGATCGACTTTTCACTATTGGTATCACCTTCAGACTCATATGCAAAAATTAAATCAATATCAGAAGAAACATTAAGTTCGCCGCCCCCAAATTTACCCATACCAATCACGATAAGATTTTGAGGGATTCCTGCGTAGTCTTCAGGCTGCCCAAAGACATCTATTAACCAAGTATTTAAGTAAGCAATCGAGGTATTAATGGCACATTCTGCTAATGAAGAGGTCGTACGCATCACTTCCATTAAGTCTGCCAAACCATTCAAATCACGCACAATGATTCTGCTCATCACCTGTTGACGTAATCTCCTTAAAGCCTGTTTTAATGTTATTTCATCAACAATATTTTGATGTGCTAAAAAACTTTGCATCTCACTTAACTGATATTCTTGATGGAGATTTACTAGCAAATCGTTCAGCAACCTACCATCTTTTGTAAACAGTTTTGCAACAAATGGGCTGCATGCGACAGCATGTTGCACATAGGCTTCATCGCTAGATTTCATGCGGCTTTCTGATAGAATCATATCGAGTGTTATCATAGGTTTTTTAAGGTAATATGGCGTTTGAATATCGCAAAAATAATTGAATAAACTAGTTTAATATAGACTGGTTATAAATAAATCGAAATGATCTTAAGGGAGTTTTCAGTATGTCAATCGAGTCAGTTCTTCACGAGAATCGCGTATTTGAACCAAGCACAGATTTTATAAAAAATGCCAACGTTTCTGGTATGTCAGCCTACAACGCTTTATGCAAAGAGGCAACCGATGATTATCAAGGCTTTTGGGCAAAATTGGCACGCGAGCTTTTAGTGTGGAACAAGCCGTTCACTAAAGTACTCAACGAAGACAACGCACCGTTTTACAAATGGTTTGAAGATGGAGAGCTGAATGTTTCAGTAAACTGCTTAGATAAACACCTAGAAACGACTCCTAATAAAGTCGCCATCATTTTTGAGGCGGATGACGGCACTGTTATTAACGTGACGTTTAAAGAGCTATATCACCGCGTTTGCCAGTTTGCGAATGGCTTAAAAAAACTTAATCTCACCGTAGGCGACCGCGTAATTATTTACTTGCCTATGGGTATCGATGCCATAGTGGCGATGCAGGCCTGTGCACGCTTAGGTTTAACACACTCAGTCGTATTCGGTGGTTTTTCAGCAAAAAGCCTGAATGAACGTATTATAGATGCTGGTGCAGCCGTCGTGATTACCTCTGATGGTCAATTTCGCGGTGGAAAGGCACTACCTTTAAAATCTGCGGTAGATGAGGCCATCGTAACAGGTGGTTGTGAGTCAGTTAAAAATGTGGTGGTTTTGAAGAAAACTGGCCAAGCAATTACATGGAACGCCAATAATATCTGGTGGCACGACTTAATTACTGGGCAAGCAGATACATGTGAGCCCGTGATGTTAAGTGCCGAGCATCCCCTATTTTTACTTTATACCTCAGGCAGCACAGGCAAACCAAAAGGCGTGCAGCACTCTTCTGCAGGTTACTTATTACATGCCATGAACACCATGCGTTGGACATTTGACGTCAAAGGCAGTGACATATTTTGGTGTACGGCCGACGTGGGCTGGATTACAGGGCACACTTATGTGGCTTACGGCCCGCTCGCTATGGGCGTGACACAAGTTGTGTTCGAGGGCATTCCAACTTATCCAGATGCTGGTCGCTTTTGGCAAATGATACAAAAACATAAAGTGTCAATTTTTTATACCGCACCAACTGCAATTCGTTCCCTCATCAAAGCGGCTGAAACTACAACCAGTACTCATCCTAAAAACTACGGTTTAAGTAGTTTGCGTTTGCTTGCTTCTGTAGGTGAACCTATCAACCCAGAGGCTTGGATGTGGTATTACGAAAACGTCGGTGGAAGCCACTGTCCAATTGCTGACACATTCTGGCAAACAGAAACTGGTGGTCATGTAATTACACCACTACCTGGCGCTACAGCATTGGTGCCAGGCTCTTGTACTTTACCATTTCCAGGTATAGATATTGATGTAGTAGATGAAACGGGTAAAGATGTGCCTTGGGGTACAGGTGGCTTACTTGTCATTAAGAAACCTTGGCCATCAATGATACGTAACATTTACAACGATCCTGAGCGCTATAAATCCAGCTACTATCCAGCGGACTTAGGCGGTAAAATTTACTTAGCAGGCGATGGTGCAGTACGCGATACTAAAACGGGAAATTTCACCATCATGGGTCGTATTGATGATGTACTAAACGTATCAGGCCACCGCTTAGGCACGATGGAAATTGAGTCAGCTTTGGTTTCTAACCCATTAGTAGCAGAAGCAGCTGTGGTAGGTAAACCGCATGATATTAAAGGCGAGTCTGTTGTTGCCTATGTTGTACTAAAAGGTCAACGCCCAGAGGGTGAAGAACTTAAAAAGATTGTCGTACAGCTACGTGATTGGGTCGGTAAAGAGATTGGGCCCATCGCAAAGCCTGATGAGATTCGTTTTGGTGATAATTTGCCAAAGACGCGCTCAGGAAAAATTATGCGCAGATTGTTACGCAGCCTAGCCAAAGGCGAAGAAATTACCTCGGATATTTCTACACTAGATAATCCTGCGATTTTAGATCAACTAAAAGAAGTCGTTAAATAGTTAAAGTAAAGTAAGGCACTGAAAACCATGGAAGGCTTGCTCATATTGATTGCACTAATATTGACAGCCTTCTTTGTAATGCGGAAATAAACCTCTAAATCTTATGTCACTGTTTTCACGCAATAGCTTAAGTTTTTTAGGCTTTTTTAGCCTCTTGATATCGTCAGCCTACGCAAGTGATCATTTACAAAAACTCACGCAAGATGATAAGCAATGGATACATCCACGCAAAGATTACGCCAACACTGGCTATAGCGGCTTACATCAAATATCAGCGAATAATATTAATAAACTCAAGCTGGCTTGGACATTCTCTACAGGTGTAAACCGCGGTCACGAAGGCTCGCCGATTGTGTTAGGCAATACGATGTATGTGCATACTGCTTTCCCAAACAATATCTATGCCTTAGACTTAAATAACAATCAAAAAATACTGTGGTCTTACTTTCCAAAACAAGACCCACAAACGCAAGCTTTATTGTGTTGCGACACCGTGAATCGCGGCTTAGGCTACGGCGATGGTAAGATTTTTTTGCAGCAAAATGATGGCGTATTAATCGCACTCGATGCCAAAACGGGCAAGCTTATTTGGCAAACCAAAGTGAATGACATTAAAACTGGTGCGAGCAATACCAATGCGCCGCATGTAATGAAAGACAAAGTCATTACGGGTTGTAGCGGTGGCGAGTATGGCGTGCGTTGCTTTATTGCAGCATACAACATTAAAAATGGGACTTTAGCTTGGAAAGCCTACAGTACAGGCCCTGACAGCGAGGTGCTTATCGGCGCAGGCTTTAATGAGGCTAATCCATACTACTCAGCTTTATCCACTTACCAAGATGTAAACGGTGGCAACAAAGAAGGTGGCTCATTTAAAGCACTGACGAAAGACCAACTAAAATATCCGGAAGCTGATTTAGGCATTAGAACTTGGCTAAAACCGCAAGCCATCCAAGATGGCTGGCAACATGGTGGCGGACCGGTGTGGGGCTATTTTTCATATGACCCTAAACTGAATCTCATGTATTACGGTACAGGTAACCCTTCAGTTTGGAATGCAGATGTGCGGCCAGGTGACAACAAATGGGCAATGACAATTTTTGCACGTGACCTTGATACTGGCATGGCAAAATGGGGTTATCAAATGACGCCACATGATGAGTGGGATTACGATGGTATCAATGAAGTGATTTTGTGGGATGCTAACAACAAAAAACTCGCAACCCATTTTGATCGTAACGGTTTTGGTTATACGTTTGATCGCACTAATGGCAAGCTATTAGTTGCAGAGAAAATGCACCCCTTTGTCAATTGGGCAACCAATGTAGATTTGAAGACAGGCATACCACAAAAAGACCCCAAATACTCTGCACACCAAGATACTACGACTAAGAACATCTGCCCCGCTGCACTCGGAGTGAAAGACCAACAACCAGCTACTTACTCACCAAAAACCAAACTGTTTTATGTGCCTATGAATCACTTATGTATGGATTATGATGTAGTAGAAGCAAAATATACTGCGGGTCAGCCGTGGGTAGGCGCAGGGCTGATCATGCACCCAGGCCCAGATGGCGTGACAGGAGGGTTAATGGCTTGGAATGGCTTAATTGGCAAGTCTGTATGGTACAACAAAGAGCCATACTCTATTTGGAGTGGCGTGATGGCAACGGGTGCTGACCTAGTATTTTATGGGACGTTAGATAGATGGTTTAAGGCTGTTGATGCAAAATCTGGTAAAAATTTATGGCAATTCCAAGTGGGCTCAGGTGTCATCGGCAACCCATTTACGTACGTAAATAAAGGCAAGCAATATGTAGGCGTCATGTCTGGTATTGGTGGGTGGGCTGGGATTGCCATTAACCTAGGTTTAACTGGAGACACAGATGGCGCCGGTGCCGCAGGTGCTTATCGCGAACTAACGAAACGTAATGCTGCACCAGGTGGTGGTGCGGTGAATATTTTTAGCTTATAACAGACTCTAAGAAGCTGCAAAGTCTTGAGTCATCGGCCGAATTATCAAACGTAAACAATGCCGCCCAAAACTCTCCACCTCATTAAAAAACAGTGCGCAAGCAAAGTGTACTCCACTTAAAGCGATGACTTCAAAGCCATAACCAATGTGTGATAAAAAACGCAAGTGCGGATTAATTTTCTCGCCCTGCATTAAAGTAGCTTCTGTTAATTGCGGCATGATAGTAGAAATATGCTGCCAAGTAAGTTTACTAGGAGTGCAATCTAACAGCTCGGCGGCAGCTTGATTACAGTCAAGTATAGTACCGTTATCGTAAAGCATTAACACCGCTGTTTCTTGTTCACTACGGCATAAGTAAGCATTATTCTGACTCACTTTTGAAAAATCTACATACTCAACTTGAGCGGTGTTGTTCATTTTGTCACCTCAGCCTCGGCTGCTAACCAATCCTCCAACTCGTGACCAGACTCAAAACCCCTTGCTTGCGCTTTGTAGTAAGCTAACTGAGCCACTAGGCAATGCTTATCCTCATCACTTAACTCTTTATTACTAGTATTAGATTCTTTTTTTGACTTAGTTTCACCCTTAGGCTTAACTTTTGATTCAATACCAAAAACAGGAATATTGTTTTTTGTAAGCAATTGAGTTACCGTTGAAAGTGCCATAACGTCTCCATTGGGTATTGTAAAAGACATCGACGGCACAGATCTTTAAGGGAGAGATTCTGCAACCGGTAGTTGCTTGGGGAATGTACCGTCGATGTGTGCAATTTACAGCAATAGCCAAGGAGAGTAAATGAGTGCTAACACGTAAGGGCTAACCCTTATATACACTCAGATTAATAGACATTAGCTCAACTTTTAACGTAGACTTAATTGGTTCGTGTAGTACTTTTAATATAGAGGATATTAGTTGACCCGCTTATTTAAAGACTTACCACTGTGAATAACTCACCACTAACAAACTTGAACATACAAACGCTGTTTGATACAGCGGCTGATGCAATGTTATTAGTAGATGAGACTGGTTGCGTGGTACAAGCTAATATGGCCGCGCTTGAACTACTCGACTATACATTTGAACAAATAAATGGTCTTGAAGTTGAGGCTTTAATACCTAAAAATCTAAGTAATCAGCATTATCAACACAGAGCTTCCTACTATAAAAAACCTGAAAAACGTCCGATGGGTAAGGGCCGTGATTTAATCGTACTTCGCAGAGATGGAGGGGAGCTTGCAGTTGATATTAGCCTAAGCCCAATAAACAGTGGAGACCAAAACTTTGTTTTAGCAACATTACATATTGCAGATAAACATCGAAAGGTAGAGGAGGCCTTGAAAATTAGCGAAGAACGACTACGTTTAGCTAAAGAAGCCGCTGGATTAGGTGTATTCGATTTTGATTACCGTAATAACATCATCCATTGGGATGAGCGTATGCGCGATATCTGGGGCGAAGAATCTGAAGAGTCTGTTACTTATAAGAAATTTGTGGCTGCTATACATCCCGATGACCGCGCAGCAAGACAGGCGGTGATTAAACGTGCAATTGATCCTACTAGCAATGGTGAGTATAGCGTAGATTATCGTGTAAAAAACCCTAACGATGGTGTTGAACGCTGGATTACAACCATGGGACGTATCCACTTTACAAATGGACATGCAACTCGCCTACTCGGTGTTGCCAGAGATATTACCGACCAAAAAATTCTAGAAAAAATACTACAAGAACAGCGTGCAGAAATGGAGTCACTACTTAAACAACAAGTAGCCTCACAAACTGTATCAGCCATTGCACACGAACTTAACCAACCACTTGCAGCTCTCTCCGCATATAGCGAAGTGGCGTTGCATGCGCTTAACAGTAATACCTTTAATCCAGAAAGTCTCAGGCACGCACTTGAAGGCGCAGTATCTCAAGCGCACCGAGCCGGTAACAGCCTGCACGAGCTACTAGCTTTTATGCAAAAAGGTGAACTAATAACAGAACGATTTGAGCTTAATCATGTTTTAAAAGAGGCACTAAATATTACTAAAGGTGATGGTTACGGCGACTTTAATCCTGTGCTACTGCTTGAGCCCACAATGCCAGAAGTGCTGGGTAATGAAACTCAAGTACGCAAAATATTGGTTAACTTAATAAGAAATGCCGTAGAGGCTATGCGTGGAGCAGGCGCGCCCTCTTCAGCCATCTCAATTACAGTACGCACCAATCAAGAAATTAATATGGCACACGTGACCATACAAGATGGTGGCTCAGGATTAGACGCTGAAACCGCCAAACGTATTTTTGAACCGTTTTTCACCACCAAGCCAACAGGTATTGGCATGGGGCTAGCCATTAGCCGTGCACTAGCTGAGGCCAATGGCGGTCAGCTTTGGCTAGAGCAAAGCAATAAACCTGGTGCTATGTTTCACTTCACTTTACCCTTTGCGACTTGAAAGTAGGTAATGAATACTGAAGCCACCATTTTTATAGTTGATGATGATCCTGCAATACGTGACGCATTAACACTAATGGTAGTTCAGGAAGGTTTTACTGTTAGTACTTTTGAGAGCGCTGAAACTTTCCTTGAGGGTTTTCAGGCTGATCGGCTGGGTTGCGCCATCGTTGATATTCGTATGAGTGGTATGGATGGAATACAGCTACAAGAGATGTTAACAAAACACCACTTTCAACTACCTATCATTTTCCTCACTGGGCATGGTGATATTCCAATGAGCGTACGTGCAATCAAAGCGGGTGCTATCGACTTTTTAACTAAACCTATCACCCGTGAAAAGCTTATGTCATCAGTAAGGTTCGCAATCGCAGAATCTGAAAGAATGCTCACTGAACAAGCTAATCATGAAAGTGTTCAATCAAACTTGGCCGAACTCACCGAACGAGAGCGTGATGTGATGGCATTTGCGGTGCAAGGTCATTCTAACAAAGAGATTGCAAGGCAGTTGGGTATTAGCCATCGTACTGTTGAGATTCATAAATCAAAAGTAATGCATAAAACTGGCGCGACTAATCTACTTGATTTAGTACGAATTGCACATCAAGGGAGACTTTGACTCAGTAGACAAGCCCTCATGCTTTCACAGCACAAATGCCAAAGTTGCTTGCTATAAATTAAACACCTAATTTAAGGTAAAATGTCGCTTTAGCATTTTTCAAAGATTAAAGTTCACCATGTCATCGCTCGCAACTCCGTTACAACTCGAAATTAAACGCCGCCGTACATTTGCCATTATTTCACACCCTGATGCAGGTAAAACCACATTAACTGAAAAGCTATTATGGTTCGGTGGCGCGATTCAAGTAGCAGGTGAAGTCCGTGGTCGCAAAGCGTCACGCCATGCAACGTCTGACTGGATGGAACTTGAGAAACAGCGTGGTATTTCGGTTACGTCATCGGTGATGCAATTTCCTTATCGCGAACACATGGTGAATTTGCTCGATACCCCAGGCCACGATGACTTCTCTGAAGATACTTATAGAACGCTCACTGCAGTCGACTCAGCTGTCATGGTGATTGATGCTGTTAACGGCGTGGAAGCGCAAACCATTAAGTTGCTCAATGTTTGCCGCATGCGCGATACACCAATTATTACTTTTATTAATAAGCTAGATCGCGAAAGCCGCGAGCCAATCGAACTGCTAGACGAAATAGAAACCACTCTGGGTATGGAATGTGCACCAATGACCTGGCCAATCGGCATGGGTAAGGGCTTTAGGGGTGTTTACAACTTATATACCGACACCATTTCGTTCTTTGATCCGCGTGCAGAAAAAGGTACTTCTGAAGTCATTCAAGGTCTTAATAACCCACGTTTAGATGAAGTGCTAGGCCATGTGGCTAGCGAGTTGCGCATGAATATTGAACTAGTACGCGGTGCATCGCACGCCTTTGATGCAGAGCGCTATTTAAGCGGCAAGCAAACACCTGTTTATTTCGGTTCTGCGATTAACAACTTCGGTGTGCAATCTTTATTAGATGCGGTAGTTGATCTTTCTCCTGCGCCGCTCGCTCGCAACACCGCTACACGCCCAGTGCCACCAGATGAAAGTAAATTCTCAGGCTTTGTGTTCAAAATTCAAGCCAATATGGACCCAAAGCACCGCGACCGTATTGCTTTTTTACGCGTTTGCTCAGGTCGTTTTGAGCGCGGCATGAAAATCAAGCAAGTCAGCACCAATAAACAAATCGCCGTGAATAATGCTATTACCTTTATGGCGCAAGACCGCACCACCATGGACGAAGCCTACTCAGGGGATATTATTGGCATACCAAACCACGGTACGATTAAGGTAGGCGATACTTTTAGTGAAGGTGAAAACTTAAAATACACAGGTATTCCATCATTTGCACCTGAGTTTTTCCGTCGCGCCCGTATTAAAAACCCTATGAAAATGAAGCAACTGCAAATTGGCCTAAAACAATTAGCAGAAGAAGGTGCTGCACAGTTATTTCGCCCACTTTTAAGTAACGATTTAATTTTAGGTGCAGTCGGTATGCTGCAATTTGAAGTGGTTTCACATCGCCTAGAACATGAATACAGTGTAGACATGGTATTTGAAGCATACGATTGCTACACCGCACGCTGGCTACGCGGTAAAGATGCTGATTTAAAAGCCATTGCCGATAAATACGGCTTTAATGTGGCGTTAGATGGTGCAGATGAATACGTTTACCTCGCCCCCAACCGCGTTAACCTGCAAATGGCGCAAGAGCGCTATCCTGATATAGAGTTTTTAGAAACGCGTGAGCTTAATTAATTCAGCAACACCCTGCCCTTGTGAAAGTGGCAAGCAATACAAAGCTTGCTGCGAGCAGCTTCACAAGGGTTTGGTAGCAACAAGTGCGCAAGCGCTTATGCGCTCTCGCTACACTGCATTTGTATTGCAATTAGAAGAGTATCTACTCAGTACATGGCACCCTAAAACACGCCCTACCGCACTTAACTTAACCGAAGACCCTCCGACTAAATGGCTAGGTTTACAAATCAAGCATGCAGGAAATACGAGTGAATCAACGGCGGTTGTAGAGTTTGTCGCACGTTATAAAGTTGCAGGGAAAGCTGAACGACTGCATGAAAAAAGCCAATTTGAACTTATTGATGGACGCTGGTATTACCTATCAGGTGAGTTTAATCACTAGCATTTGACTCGCTAAGCATTTTGTTTATTAAACTAATTTAAATTTAGCTATCATTTACAAACCATCCAACGGACTACTCACGCCCCGCCCACCACGATTAAGCACATGCGTGTAAATCATGGTGGTTTTCACGTCAGAATGACCTAGCAACTCTTGCACGGTACGAATATCGTAACCACCTTCTAATAAATGTGTAGCAAAACTATGGCGTAAAGTATGCGGTGTCGCTGGCTTGGTAATACCCGCGTTCACCACTGCTTGACGCACCGCACGCTGAATTGCTTGATCTTGCACATGGTGCCTACGCGTAACACTCTGGCCATTTTCGCTAACACTGCGTGGGTCAACAGACAACTTAACTGATGGAAATACATACTGCCAACTCCAATCTATTGCCGCATAAGGGTATTTTTTATCCAAGGCTTGCGGCATATACACAGCGCCATAACCTTTGGCTAAATCTTGCTCATGCAACGCTTTCACCCTGACCAAATGCGCTTGCAAAGGCTGCAACAGCACCGCTGGCAACATGGTCACTCTATCTTTAAAACCTTTGCCATCACGAATTAAAATCTCTTTACGTGAAAAATCAATATCTTTCACCCGTAAACGTAGCGCCTCTAAAATACGCATACCAGTGCCATAAAGTAAGCTTACAATCAGGTGATGAGTGCTATTTAACTCACCCAAAACCGCTTGCACCTCTTGCTTAGTCAGCACTACAGGCAAACGCTTAGGCGTTTTAGCATGCTCAACATCGTCTAACCAAGGCAGCAACTGCCCAAGCACCTCTTTATACAAAAATATTAATGCACTTTTAGCTTGATTCTGCGTACTAGCAGCAACTTTACCCTCCACCGCTAAATAAGTTAAAAACTGTTCCACATGTTCCGCACCTAGCTCTTTGGGATGACGCTTGCCAAAATGTAGAATATAACGTTTAATCCAATCCACATAAGCTTGCTCAGTTCGAATACTATAATGCTTTAACCGAATTTTATTTCGCACAAGGTTAAGTAGCTTAGGCGCATCTTCTAAGGTTGATGTAGTTACCATATAATTTTAGGATGTACTAAATAGTAATAGCCATATGAAAAATAATAGAATATTATACAATTTTTTTAAACAAAAAGTATCCATGATGGATTTAATTCCATCATTTAGGATAGCTAATACACGTTAGAGCTTATCGCATATGGAACGTGTGCTACACATTCGCAAATTTGCCAATGCATTTAGTAAGTCAACCAAATTGAATCCCTCTGTTGGTGAAGTGCCAATAGCTGGAGGTGCTGCTTTAGATGCTGTTGAGAGCTACATCATTAAGCATGGTGGCGTATGGGTTGGCGGAGTTGTGGAAATAACAAATGAAGGCGTGTATTTCTCCGCAAATGCAATGAATAGAGCCATAAATTCCGGCCCAGCAAAAAAGCACGTCCCAATGTCAGACATCCTTTCTGTTCATCGAGAATTCGGCTGGCTTACAGGTATTGTTGTTGTAAGTCACAAAAAAGGAGAATTTCGCTTTCGTTGTTTTGGTGCCAAATCAGTTGCTAAGCGTTTTTCTTCTTACCTTGCAGCGCTCTAACCTTTCAGTCAACCTGACTGCCCAAAGCTGCGCTTTGGGTTCCCTCCGTTGCTGCGCAACTCCGGCAGCAGGTTACTTCCAACGTTAGGCATATTAACAATGCATTCACTTGGTAAATATTTTTGCGTATTTATTCTTTGCTTTTTTGCATCACAGGTGCACGCTAATTGTGTTCTCCCATTTCCTGACAGTGGGGAAACACCGTCTCCTGCAAATCTTGAAGGCACCATTGTTTCTATCAAAAACAATATCGTCACAATTCACTCTAAACGCACAAAACGTAAAGTGTCGGTCAATGTTTCGAAAAACCAACCCATTTACTCCGCTTTCGGCGGTGATTTTCAAGCAAGTGAATTACGTGTTGGTCAAAAAACTTGGGTATGGTTTGTCGGTTGTAAGCAGGATGGTAAAAAAGTACCCAAAGCGGCATACTTTCAAATATTTTCCACGGACCCCAATGACCAGCCATAATATGCCTAACTCATCATTCAAGCGGGACTGGCTAAAGCCAGCCCCTTAATTCAAACGTTGGGCATTTCAAAAACAAGGATAACTTAATGCTACATAAAAAATTCACGCTCATTTTATTAAGCGCATTGCTTTTCACTTACTCAAGTTTTTCTGTTGCTGACTGGTTCACATCTGCTGAAACTAAAGAGCTAATTGCTAAAGCAGATGCGGGTGATAGTGATGCTCAGTTCAAGGTCGGATTGGCTTATGATTCTGGCAATGGGGCACCCAGTAGCAGTGATAAAGCAAAAAAATATTACCGCATGGCCGCAGAGCAAGGACTCGCTGAAGCTCAAAACAGTTTAGGCAGCATGTATCAAGCTGAGAAAAACTACGCTGAAGCCAAAACATGGTATGAACGTGCCTTTGCACAAAACCACCCAATGGCAACAAACAGCCTTGGCTATCTTTACGATTTGGGACTTGGTGTTCCACAAGACAGAAATAAAGGCTTTGAATTGTATTCACAGGCAGCTGATTTAGGCTGGGCTGAAGCCATGTGGAGTATTGCCGTCATGTATGGTGGTGGCCAAATTGGTAAACCTGATTTATTTGCGGCATGTAAATGGGCAGTTAGAGCCCAAAAATATTCTAATAACAAAACAATAAAACTAACACAAATATTGGAGCGCGCTTTACCTGCGATTCAAAATGATATTTCAGTTTCAAATTGGAGCAAATGTCATGAAGAAGCCAACTCTTGGTCGCCTAAATTGGTCAAGCAATAATGCCCAACCCATCATTCAAGCGGGACGCGCTAAAGCGCGCCCCTTAATTCAAACGTTAGACCTTATGCCCTTTTACGGAAAATTAGCTATATTTTGGGTTGGCGTCTATTCCGCTCTTTGGCTCTTATCCCGCTTCCCAAACAGCAAAATATCTCAGGTTGCCTTCACTTGGCATGGCCCAGTACCCTATTTTGGCGAACTCAAAAGCCATTATCACTGGCGGTGGGTACTTTATGCGCTTAATTGGTTAGCTCAAATTGTTGTTTTGTTTGCTATTGGCTTTACATTAGCTTTGTGGCAGCCTGCCTGGGGTGATACTGTTCCTTTTTTAGTCGTATGGGCATTTGCTCTGCCGTTACTCGCTGGCATGGCTGTACTTGGTGCAATTCTAGCTGGGCTTGCTGCACTTAAAGCAAAGCTGCTTGGCCCTAATCCAGCGTTTTCGGAGATGCCACATGAAATTCAGGTCTAACCCATCCATCAAGCGGGACGTGCTAAAGCACGCCCCTTATGTCAAACGTTAGAGGTTAATAGTTTGAGCATCCCAGCACTTGAAGCTCCCAAACTACTTCCGACCATTGGTCTTTTCGCTTGTATAGCTATCTGGGTTGCATTTGGTGATATTGCCTTTTTCGGGCAGTCGGCATTTTATGTATGGCTCATGGCCTTGGTCATGTTTTTACTAAGTCGGCGCCTGTGGGTCTCAAAGGTTTCAAACCAACGTTTTATCTTACTGGGCATTTCGCAGTATTGTTTGGTTTAGGTATGCTATGTATCGGTTTGCTCATTACTATCTTTGCTAAGCAAGCAAGTTGCCTGTTAGGAAGCCTATGCCTCTAACCTATCATTCAAGCGGGACGCCTAACGGCGCCCCTTAATTCAAACGTTAGGGTTTAGCTGTTTTACTTAAGTTAAATGTGTAGCGTTTGCGGTATTAGGCAGCGGTTTAATGTGGTGGTATTTTAAGGTGTTTAGGTTTTGCTGGCGTTTAGCTTGTGGTGGTTTGCTGTAGCGCTGGTTTAAGTCAGGTTTAGGTGGGCGCAGTGTGTATGGTCTGTGCTTTTTTATAGGGTTGGTTTGGTGGGGCTTGCTATGTTTATTGTTTATTATGGCTTTGCCCTAACCCGTCATTCAACTGGGACGCGACTGCGTCGCGCCCGTTAATTCGAACGTTGGGTATCATGATATTTCGTGTACGCTTTATCAGCCTGCTGGTTTTGGCAGTGCTTAGCACTTCTGCGCGAGCAGCACCCATTCCAAAAGAGGCGCAATCTCTCATTTCAAAAGTACATGTTGCTGCAAATAAAAAAGATACAGTCGCACTAAAAAAACTGATGGTCTCAGAGTTTGTTTGGAGTTTTGGTGGCGATGGTGACACGGAGCAAGCCATACAAGCTTGGAATGCTGACACATCTCTTTTTAAAAAACTTTATCGTGTTACTGGTCGAGATTGCTTTGAAAAAGCTGACCACTCTATTGAGTGTCCTAAAAATGTGGGTACAAGTTATCGTGCAGGTTTTAAGAAAACCACTGAAGGTTGGCGCATGTTTTATTTTGTGGGGGGTGACTAAATGCCCAACCCATCCATCAAGCGGGACGCGCTAAAGCGCACCCCTTATGTCAAACGTTATGCCCTCAAGGAATAAAATGAAAAAATTATTGATTGCAATCACTTTCTTTTCAGCACTTTTTTCTCAGTCTGGTTTTGCTGAAACTGATACTGGAAAAGCCTTAGTGGAAAGGGGCTTAAATGCTTATATAAAAGATGGTGCAAACGCCTTTATCAAAACCTTTCTTTTGGGCAGTGCATTAGAGGGAAACCCTCAAGCACTTACTCAGGCAAAAAGCCTAGAACAGATTGAAGACTTTTATGGGAAGCCTGAAAGCTACGACATTGTTAAGGTTTCTCCAATCTCCCCTCGTTCACAAATGATTGTTTTTACAACTAACCACGCTAAGGGCGTTATATTTGGTAAGGTTCAGGTTTACCAACTTAAGTCTGGTCAGTGGGTTACAACAAACTTCAATTTCAACACTGATGCAGCTGGCCTATTACCTAGTGAGCTTGTTTACGGTAAATAATCATGCATAATCCTTCATTCAAGCGTGACGCCTAGCGGCGCCCCTTAATTCAAACGTTAGAACACATGAGAGATAACGCTAAAACACTTAAAGTTTTTGCCTATTCTGGTAGAGAAAACGGCCTTATGGTTGTTTGCTCTACTGATGAAATGCGCAATCTTGCCTCAAAGCTAATGGCTGCATCTGAGCAAGAAAGTGACGTTTCATCAAAAAAAGAATGGCCCTCTCAAGTCGTATCTTATGAACCCAAAATTGGGCCTTATATAGGTGAAAACAACTGGAACTTGTCATTCCATATTGAAGGCAGTGTTCCATCTGAGTCGGTAGTTCCATTGCATCGTAGCCCGTATGTAGCAAATGTTTTTAGGATAGCTAAAGTAGGGTTAGCTTTTATTGGCCTATTTACGATTGTGAAAGAGGTTTGGCATGTGTTCTAACCCATCATTCAAGCGGGACTGGCTAAAGCCAGCCCCTTAATTCAAACGTTGGGCAATCATGGCACTTCAAGATGCAATTGTTGGCGCTTTAGCAGATTTAACAAGCATCGCCATCAATGTCATTGCAAAGAAGCTTGGTCACACTGAAGTAAAAGCTAAGCAAATTGAGAAATATTTAGGTTGGTTTATTCTCTTGTCATTTGTTGCGCTATTATGTTTCATCACCTTTAAGTACAGTTAAGTCTCATGGTTAGTTTATGCAAATTCACGGTGTGTACTCTTCTCCTCAGCCTAACCTATCATTCAAGCGGGACTGGCTAAAGCCAGCCCCTTAATTCAAACGTTGGGCAACTCAAAGGAGCTTCACATGAAATTAAAGGGCATTATTTCCTTCGCATTTTTACTTTTGGGGTCGTCATCAGCTTTTGCGGTTTGCCCATACGATGCAAATTGCTTAAACAACCCTTACGGTGCAGGTAATCCATACAAAGCAGATGGGCTAATGAATCCATACAGCCAGAATGGCAGTAAATATAGCAATAAATCGTGGACAAACCCTTATGCAACAGACGCACCAAAACTCATCGACAGTCAAGGCAATTACCGCGGGCGATTAAGCACAAACCCGTACGACCCCGACTCAACATCTAACCCTTATGGTAGGTATGGAAACAAATACTCACCAGATAGCATCAATAATCCATACGGCGCAGGTAACCCTTATTCTGGGCAACAAATTTATGTCGTGCCATCTGAGTAAGTATCAAATGCCCAACCCATCCATCAAGTGGGACGCGCTACCGCGCGCCTCTTACCTCAAACGTTAGCCCTTATGAAACTCATCATCCTTTTCATATACCTATTATTTTTGCTTTCAAGCAGCATTAGCTCTGCTACCGGAGCAATTGAGGGTGACTATGAGCACACCATTTACACAGCCTGTTGGCCCACATATGAAAACTACACTTCAAAAGGTTGCAAGGTCAAAGAAGGCTTAAAAATTCAGCGCCGTAATAAATCAAGCTACTATCTCTGGCTACATACCGAGGCAGACTGGGGGCATTTTTGTTCATTCAGCGGTGTTGGTTATCTCGAAAACAATGTTTTAATATCCAAGAGTAATGACTGTACTGTTTCTGCTCAGTTAGCTGGTGATGTAGCAAGTGTAAAAGCGGTTGGTGAAAGTTGCTCGCCGAATTATTGTGGGGCAAATAGCTATTTAGACGTTTCTGGCTTAAAGAAAAAAGCAAGGCTAACCCATTATTCAAGCGGGACGCCTAACGGCGCCCCTTAACTCAAACGTTATGCGTCTCATCGGCAGCCACTATGAACCGTAAGTCATTCATCCAATCACATGGCGCTACGTGCACTAATTGGACGTGGAGTTGGTCCTTCGTCAATGTTGATAAACAGACGGTTATCTTTGGCGCGTGGGACAAAAACACTGAAGGTTCAAGGTCTCTAATTCTTAGTGAAGCGTGGGCCACGAACCGCGCCGGCCGCAAGAGTCCAGCATTTCCGCAAAGCCGTGAACATATTCGTCTCGTAGAAGAACAGGGCTACAAACTACTTACGTTCCCGATCATCTTTTCTGACGAGTTGCAAGACGAGGATGGTTTTGGGCCTGCGAAAATCAAAGGGTTCGAGCCAGTCCTGACCCCGAGGTCTCTTGTCCGAGTCGGAGGAAGCTGGTACGCATCTGATGATGTTGTTCCAACGTCAATTCCAGAAGAAATCTCGAACCCTGAAAGGTTTATGGAAGGGGCTGCGAAGGTGATCGCAGTCAATGCCTACGAGCGTAACGGCAAGGCTAGAACAGCCTGTATCAAACATCATGGCGCTGTGTGTGCTATCTGCAATTTCAACTTTGAAACAGCATATGGCGCTATCGGCAAAGGGTTCATTCATGTGCATCACATAATCCCGCTTGCGGAGATTCGCCGAGAGTATGAGCTTGACCCAATTCGTGACCTAATTCCCGTATGCCCTAACTGTCACGCGATGATTCACCTCACTCAGCCTGCTCTGAGCGTGGAAGAACTTAAGAGTTGCCTTGCCATCCCAAAGACGCATAACCCTGCGGTCCACCGGACGCTGCGCGATAAAACCGCGCAGCGCCGGTGACCTCCACGTTAGCAAATATGTATAAATATTCGCTACTACAGATTGGCACTCTTTTCACAACTCAGGTTGCAATTGCTGACGAATTCTCGCCAAGTGTTGCTACTCGTTGCTCATCTAAAATTGGATTATTTGAATTAACAGCTGTTATTGATGCAAACTCTGGCGCTGTAGGAAGCGTTCCTCTCAAAAAGGGTTTCTCATTACTAGAAATAGGTAAACATGAATTAAGTTGTAAACTGAGCAAGTCCACAACAGCAAAAACAACTGTTCGGGTGTATGGTGCAGATAATGGTATGTGTATGGGGAGTGGTCAGATTATTATCGATAATTTAGTTATTGAGAAAATATCAATAATGAAGGATCAAAACTTTAACTGGCATTGCCCTACTGACCCTGTTCGTACTGATGTTAGCGTTCAATATATTAAGAATAAAGTTATTCTTAAAGAATGCATGGCTGAAACATGGAAGTGGGGGAAAGGCTTCACAAATGTTAAATGCACATCGCGTGTAGTTCGCTAACCAATCATTCAAGCGGGATATTCAAACGTTAGGCTGCTTCAGCATGCAGGAGACCATATGGAACACGTACTAATCATTCACGCAGTCCAAGACTACGAGTCGTGGAAACTGGTATTCGACAACGCTGCAGCCATCCGAAAGGAAGCCGGAGAGCAGAGTTATCAAGTACTCAGGTATGAGAACGACCCTAACAAGGTTGTTCACTTCTCCAAGTGGGAGTCAATTGCTCAAGCCAAGGCCTTTTTCGAATCACCTAAACTAGTCGAAATACGTAGGCAAGCAGGCGTTGAGGCGCCGCAGTTCATTTACTTGCATCAGTTAGAAGCTGGCGTACTTTGAGTAAACACGTCGCACTATATCGCACCCCTATCTTGGCGATGCAAAGGTGGAGCAGGCCTACAAGTTACTCGCACCTTGCTAACAGCGGCCTAACCCTTCCAATGAAGGATCATCCACAAGCATGCTTCGCTCATGTAACACCTTAATAACTATGGAAATATTAATGAAATCTCAAGCAGAGAAGGCTCAAGAGTTTGTTGAGTTACATAAAGCATCAGAATGTTTTTTAATCCCCAACCCTTGGGATAAAGGTTCGGCAAAGCTTTTAGAGCATATAGGCTTTAAAGCGCTAGCAACCACAGGAGCAGGCTATGCATTTTCTCTTGGTAAACCCGATTTAAGCATTTCTGCTAAAGATATGCTGCCTTATCTTCGTTCAATATGCGAAGCAACTTCTTTGCCTGTTAGCGCAGATCTCCAAAATGGTTTTGGTCATTCGCCTCAAGAGGCAGCACAAACTATTTTAGAAGCAGCCTTAACAGGTATTGTTGGTGGCTCTATTGAGGACGCTTCTGGCATTAATGATACGCCTATCTACGATATATCTTTAGCCAAAGAAAGAATTCAGGCTGCGTCTGAAGCTGCTAAAGCCTTGCCGTTCAAATTCATGCTCACTGCTAGAGCAGACAATTATCTGCATGGACGCCCAGACGTAAAAGATACCATTGTTAGATTACAGGCTTACCAAGAGGCTGGTGCTGATGTTCTTTTTGCACCTGGCATTCAGTCCATAGAAGACATAAAGTCTATTATTAGCTCAATTGATCGGCCATTAAACATCATCATGGGATTTCAAGGAGTACAACTAGACGTGACAATACTTCGAGAACTGGGCGTAAGAAGAGTAAGTATTGGCGGTTCACTGGCGCGAGCAGCTTATAGTGCATTAATTATGGCTGGTAAAGAGTTGCTTAATGAGGGCACATTTAGCTATGCTAATAACGTTATTTCCGGAAAAGAGCTAAATGCAATTTTTCAAAGCCAGTCTTAATCAATCCATCAAGCGGAGATGTATGTAATGGGCATCCTTACATTCTCAGAACGACTTTCTCTGCTTCATGAACCGCATATGAAGCCACTGACCCTCTTTCGAGAAAAGTTACTTAAGACACTTCCGCTCGAGGCTTTTGTACCTAACTTTGATCCCGTTGATGCTGGGGTTAAGGCAAATGTTTTGCTCTTGCTTGAAACGCCAAGCCGAGTACCGAGAGAGACGCTTTTTACGTCTTTGGACAACCCAAGCGTGACCTCGAAGAACTTGCGAGCCTTGGTCGAAGAAGCAGGTCTTGAAAGATCAAAACTACTTATGTGGAATCTTGTTCCATGGGACATTGGGCTTAAAACTAAGACCCAACGAACCACTGGCGCGCATCATTCGATTGGCACTCCCGCACTTCTTGAACTGTTGACTTTGCTACCGAACCTGCATGCTATTGTATTCTTTGGTGTTAACGCGCAGAAGGCAGTGCCTGACGTACAAGCTTGCCAGCGGGCAATCACGCTGATCCGCAGTCCTCATCCAAGTAGCCAAGTGCTCAATATTCGTCCAGAAATGCGGGCACACATTCTTGCCGCGTTGCAGCAAGCACGCACGGCAAGAGGTGACAGCTAATCAAGCTAGGGATCAAACGTAGCTCTGCATCAGCCTATATTCTTTCGGCTTAAGAAACCTAGAAACAGTATCACGTTAAGCGGCTTGAGGATATGAAGTGATCCTGAGTAGTGGAGTAAACAGTATTGATTACACCGCCAGTGACAAAAGCTATATTGACCGCAGTAGCAAAACTGCGGTCAATATGATGATAAAAAACTGCATGGTAATTGAGGCTTTTAACTCTCAATTACCACTTTACTCAATTACTACCTTAATGCTTATTTAATTAAAACTCTTCCCAATCGTTGTCATCCGTACCCGACTTCACTGTAACCGTCCTAGCTGGCTTTTGTGCGGCTGGCTTAGTAGGTGCTATGCGTGGTGCAGTATGGTTTGCATTGCTGCGCATAGCGTTTGGAATCACACGTCTTTCTACTTGGGATGCACTATGTTTACTTGAGGTTTGCCCTTCTAATTGAAACACACTCACCGCGTTCATCAGTTCGTCTGCCTGCTCCATCATAGACTCTGCCGCCGCTGCCGCCTCTTCTACTAAGGCTGTGTTTTGTTGTGTTACATCATCCATCTTCATAATGGCTTCGTTTACTTGCTCTATGCCCGCGCTTTGCTCGGTTGATGCTGCGGCAATTTCACTGATGATGTCTGTTACGCGTTTAACTGAGGTCACAATCTCATGCATGGTGTTGCCCGCATTTTCAACTTGTTTAGTACCGGCGGCCGTTTTGTTCACTGAGTCAGTAATCAACTCTTTAATCTCTTTAGCTGCGCTGGCTGAGCGTTGGGCTAGATTGCGTACTTCACCTGCAACAACTGCAAAGCCTCGGCCTTGTTCTCCTGCACGAGCCGCTTCAACTGCAGCATTCAAGGCAAGAATGTTGGTTTGGAAGGCAATGCCATCAATGACGCTAATAATGTCTTCAATTTTCTTAGCGCTGGCGTTAATATCTGCCATGGTGGTCACTACTTCTGCTACGACTTCACCGCCTTGAATTGCTACGCCAGAGGCCGCTGTAGCCAGCTGGTTAGCTTGTTTAGCATTGTCGGCATTTTGTTTTACTGTTGAAGATAGTTCTTCCATGCTAGCGGCTGTCTTCTCTAAGCTGGCAGCTTGCTCTTCGGTACGGCGGCTTAAGTCCGCGTTGCCTTGTGCGATCTCTTTGGCTGCTGTGCCTATGGTTTCTACGGCTACTTTTACGGTTGCTATTGGCGTTACTATCATTTCAAGTGTGTCATTCACGCCTTCTACTATCTTGCGGAAGTCTCCTTGATGTGCGTTTGCATCTGCTCGTACTGATACGCGACCTTCGTTAGCCGCTGTTGCTAACATTTGAACGTCGGAGACTAATGCATTAATAGAGCCTATACAAGTATTTAAATTATCTTTTATATTATTGAAATCACCATTATAACGGTCAGTAATCCTATCAGGAATATCTCCGCGTGCAATACTATCTAAGTTGTTAGCAGCCATATTTAAAGGTGTCACAATCGCATCTAAAGTTGCATTTAACCCTTCTATAACTTTGCGATATTCACCTAGATGTTGTGTAGCATCCGCACGAGCACTTAACACACCATCTTCAGCTGCTTTAGCTAACATATTACCATCGACAACAAGTGCCTTAATAGCAGCGCCACAAGCATTTAAGTTAGTTTTAATAATATTGAAATCACCTTGGTAGTCTTTGGTAATCTCATTAGGAATAACGCCTTTAGACAAAGCATCCACATAAACTGCAGCCATGTTCAATGGGTTTATCACCGCTTCTAATAAACGATTCATTCCAACGCCTGTATCACGCAAAAAGCCGGCTGGTAGCGACGTAACATCAATACGCTCCGTCAAGTTACCTGCAACGGTTTTATCGATTAATTCAGCTACTTTTTTCTCAGCACCTAGCTCATCGGTTCTATCTATCCATTGAATCATACGGCCAATATAACGACCTTCTTCATTATGTACGGGGTTAATCGTTAAATCTAAATGGCGACCACCAACCTCTGTCGACAATACTTTGTTGCTAACTGCTGGTGCTACATAAATTGCGCGATGTTCTTCATTCTCAATATACTGGCCAAGTCTACTGCCTATGAGTTTATCTATTGAAAAGTCGGGATGGCGTTTTAATATTTCAGGCTCCATTTTCTTCCATAAATCAAAGCTAGCATGATTCATGTAAATAAGCGTGTTATGTTCATTGCCAACAGTTACTGGAATTGTTGAGTGATCTAAAGCAGACTTAATGCGATCGATTCCTGCATAAGCCTCGGTGTTATCAAAATCAATACGCGCTCTCAGTGCACGATAAGCATCCATTACTGTTGTTAACTCGTCACGATGACCTGTACGTATAACTGACTCATGCTGCAAACCTTGTGAACTAGCGAGCAGATACCTAACTGCATCACGTACCCGCGGCATAATTGCGTTGTACAACATCCAACCGAGCAAACCAGACAAACTAAGGCTCATTAAAATAAGTACAATGCTTTGATTACGTTTTTGCACATAATTGGTTTCAGCCGCTAAATACTCCTCGCCAGCCACCTTAAGCTGTAAGTTAGTTAGCTGAGTAATTTTATCTGATAAAGGATCAATTGCTGGATATAGCTCATTAGCCGTAAAGTCGGCCATACGCTTACTATCTTGGCTACGCAGTATACTTTGCAATGTTGCAGTGACAGCATTAGCTTTAGCAAAAAGTGGTTCAGCTTCAGCAACCAGCTTTTTCTCGTCTTCAACTAAGTAAGTAGCAGTATATGCTTTCCATTGTTTATCGACTTCTTTTAGTGCGTTACCTACATTCTCCTGACCTTGTGCCCAGGTAAGATTACCATTTCGTACTTTATGTGAAGTATCAACAATATTCACCGCATACATATCCGAAACAACTTTAAGCTGCTGAAGCGGAATGACACGATCTTGATAGACTGTAGATAGTTTATCATTACTTGATTTAATGCCACTTAGACCGCTATAACCAAGCCCGATACTACTCAAAGCTACCATCAAAAAAATTGAGATAATTCTCGACTTTAACGTAAAGTTACGTTTAAAACTTCGATATTCGCTTTTGATACTTTCAAACCAAGACTCACCCTCTTTAAGCACTCGATGATAGCGCACAGCACCTTCAATCTGTGCACGCGAAGCTTTCTTTCTGACTGAGATATACCCGGCTACTTGACCATTTTTTGCAAAAGGAGAAACCGTCGCCTCTACCCAGTAATGATCGCCATTTTTGCAACGGTTCTTGACGATACCGATCCATGGTTTGCCTGATTTAACCGTATTCCACAAGTCTTCGAAGGCTTCTGGCGGCATATCAGGATGCCGAACTATATTATGGCTTTGCCCAATTAGCTCCTCTTCTGAGAATCCACTAATATCTAAAAAGTCACGATTAACAAAGATAATTTTTCCCTTTAAATCAGTTTTTGAAACGATTTGGAAAGAGTCTTTTATCTCAACTTCGCTCTGGGTCACTGGCATATTAATTTTCACTTTAATCCCCTTATTATTTAGCATCTTCTACATTACATTAGCTATTTTTGCTTTGTAACACAGAGGGTACTGTAATTTTTTAAGTGTTAAAACGTTTGAAGAGTCGTATGTATAAGAGTGATGTCCCACTACAAACTGGTGATGCAGTGTAATGAGAATCGGCTCTGTGATAAAACTTAAAACTCCTCCCACTCATTATCATTAGTACCTGTTTTAGTCACCGCTTTAGATACTGCTCGGCTAGCTATAGTCTGAACTTTCTTAATCGGTGCTCGTAACGGGCTATTCACTGCGCGACGGTTATTATTTGACTCAGTAGCACTATTCAACTTAAACACACTCACCACATCCGAAAGCTGTATGGCTTGCTCGACTAGGCTTTCAGCTGCCGCAGCTGCCTGTTCAACAAGAGCTGCATTCTGCTGTGTTACTTCATCCATGCTGGTAATCGCATTATTGACTTGATCTATACCTGCACTTTGTTCACTAGAGGCTGCTGAAATTTCTCCCATAATGTCTGTTACACGTTGTACGGATGACACAATCTCTGCCATAGTCTTACCAGCTTGCTCTACTTGCGAAGTACCTTCGGCGGTTTTGCTTACGGAATCTGAAATCAACTCTTTAATCTCTTTAGCTGCACTGGCTGATCGTTGAGCTAGATTACGCACTTCACCAGCAACTACAGCAAAACCACGGCCTTGTTCGCCAGCCCTAGCCGCTTCTACCGCGGCATTTAGGGCCAGTATATTGGTTTGAAAGGCGATGCCATCGATAACAGAGATAATATCTTCAATCTTTTTAGCGCTATTGTTAATAGCACTCATAGTCTTGACTACTTGCCCAACTACTTCACCACCTTTGACTGCAATTCCTGATGCAGCAGCTGCAAGTTGGTTGGCTTGCTTGGCGTTCTCGGCATTTTGTTTCACTGTTGAAGCAAGCTCCTCCATGCTCGAAGCTGTTTCTTCTAAGCTTGAGGCTTGTTGCTCTGTGCGTTGGGAGAGATTGTTATTGCCTGAAGATATTTCACCGGCTGCGGTATTAATAGTGTCGCCCGCTTCTTGCACCTGTATGATGACTTCAGTCATTTTATCCATGAGTGCATTTACGCCGTCACAAAGTGAGGCAATCGCGCCTGTTTTACCATCTAGCGTTACCCGTCTACTTAAGTCACCAGTTTTAGCACCTTCAACTATATGTTGAGTCTCTTCAACCGCAGCAGTTAAAGCATTTGCACTGTTATATTCGTCTGTAACATCTGTGGCGTACTTCACTATTTTGAAGGGCTTGCCATCCATATCTAAAATCGGGTTATAAATAGCCTGCAACCAAACTTCTTTGCCACCTTTACCGACCCGTTTAAACTTACCTACTTGCGCTTCACCACGACCGAGCGCACTCCAAAAAGCTTTGTACTCTTGGCTATCTTTATACGCAGGCTCTACAAACATACTGTGTGGATTACCAACGATTTCTTTTTGACTATAGCCTGAAATAGAGGCAAAGTTTTCGTTCACAGCGATAATTTTACCTATTAAGTCAAACTCAACAACACCTTGAGTTTTATGAATTCCAGATATTTGACCGGCATTTTCTGCAGCCTGCATTTTTTGTTCGGTAATATCCATAGTGTAATTAACAATTTTAAAGGGCTTGCCCTTTAAATCGTAAATGGGATTATAAGAAGCTTGTATCCATACCTCTCTATTATCTTTAGTAATACGTTTATATTGACCAGTATCTGTGCCACCACTCACTAACTTTGCCCACAAAGTTTTGTAAGCTTCACTTTTAGCAAACTCGGGGTCTAATACCGTACTGACATGCTTGCCCAATAGTTCACTTTCTCTATAACCCAGCATGTCTAAGTACACTTGGTTTACTTTGGTAATAATGCCATCTAAGCTAACTTCTATAATGCCTTGTGATTTACCAATAGCAGCAATTTGACCTTCAAAGTCAGCATTCTTTAACTTTTGCTCAGTAATATCATAAGCGTACTTCACTACTTTATATGGCTTGCCAGCGGCACATAGAATTGGATTGTAAGTGGCCTCTAACCAGACTTCTTTACCATTCTTGCCTATAAGTAGAAATTGCCCTGTGACAGACTCACCACGGTTGAGTTTTTCCCAAAACTGGCGATATTCAGCACTATTTTTATAAGCACTTTCTACAAAAATACTATGGTGTAGACCAACGGCTTCACTGGTGCTGTAGCCTAATAAACTCAAGAAAATATCATTGATCGCAATCACCTTGCCATCCAAGCTAAACTCAATAACGCCGGTTGATTTGCTAATAGCAGCTAATTGACTTTCATATAAAGCTGACTGGTCTGCAACTTTAGCTGCTAAGGCATGCTGATCACCAATATCTTTGCTAAGCTTGGTTTGCATGCTTTTTAATGACTGTAATACAGTGCTAAGCTCATCATCACCCTGCGCATCAATCTGTGTTTCAAAGTTACCTTCGGCAATTTTGTCAAATATGCCTATAGATTTTTGTAGTGGGTTAGTGATAGAGCGTGTGATGATTAACCCAAGCCACACAAACAATGCCATGGCACTAAAAAGTCCCAACAGTGTCATTTGACGTATATTATTGAAGCGCTTAACGGAATCTTCATAAGACTTTTCCGCCATATTAGATTGAAACTTGGTTAAAACTTCAAGACTTGGCTTTGCAGACGCATATAGATCTTGTGCTTTTCCTGAAAGTACTTTGGTTGTTTCGTAATCTCCCACAAGTAATGAAGCGACCGCGGGCTTTAAAGCCTCTTTAACAAACTTACCGCGACTCTCGGCGAAACCTTCAGCCAAACCTTTTTCCTCTGATGTCAGCTCGGTTGCCATGTAGCTTTTCCAAATACTGCTAATCGTTTCAATGTTGTGCTCAATCGCATTAGCTGACTTAATGGCTTCATCACGACTCATCTCTAATGAAGCATTTTTACCAGTCGCTTTCATTTCTACTTCACTTAATGCAGTCTTCAGATAGGTGCGATTCTCTAACATTAAGTTAGAAATTTTTCCCAAGTCTTCAACAGGCTTCATACGTTTTTTATACAAATCATTTAGCGCCTGGTTTTGTGTATTGAGCTGATATAGGCTGACCCCTGCTTCTACTAACACCATAGCAGAAGCCATTACAATGACGATCATTAAACGTTTGCTAACTTTTAGTGATTGAATAGAAAAGCTCATTTTTATCCTTTTTTTGAACAACTTCTTATAAATTTTTAATATCAACTAATGTACGGCTATTTCATCCATCAAGGCCATTTCCTGGCTACTCATTAATTGCTCGATATCCACTAAAATAAACATTTGCTCTTCTACTGAAGCTAGTCCCACGATGTATTTAGTGTCAATATTTGATACCAAAGATGGGACTTCACGAATCTGCTCTTCCATTAGCGCCATCACATCTGAAACACCGTCAACCACTATGCCTACTACACGACCATTCAGATTCAGAATAATCACTACTGTAAATTCATCGTACTCCACTTTTCCTAAGTGAAACTTAATACGTAAATCGACGATAGGTACAATTTTTCCGCGTAGATTAACCACGCCTTTAATGAATTCTGGCGTATTTGCAATTTGTGTAACGGCATCATAACCACGAATTTCTTGTACTTTTAAAATCTCTAAGCCGTACTGCTCTTCACCTAATACAAAAGTGAGATATTCACCCGCTGCATTTTTCAATTTGGTGGATAAGGTGGTTGAATTACTTGCTCTGCTAACGCTCTCTGTACTCATTTTATAAGCTCCTTAGGGGTTGCTTGGTTTTCTATTAATTGGGTATTTTGATAATGCGAAAATAAAGGCGCACCTGTGAGGTAGTTACTGGTTTGCCCCATTTGAATAATGGCTGAAACGTCTAAAATCAAGGCAACACCACCATCACCCATGATAGTGGCACCCGATACACCAGGTACTTTTCTATAATTAGTTTCTAAACTCTTAATCACCACTTGCTGCTGCCCGACTAACCTATCAACAAATAAGGCAGATTTTTTTCCGTCTGACTCTAGCAACACTAATACGCCTTGCGTTGGATCTGTGATATCAGTGTGGTGATTAAATAAACTGTGTAATGCAATTATCGGTAAGTACTCACCGCGCACATGTACCATACGACCCTCACCAGTTACTGTCTTAATATCTTCAGCACGTGGTTGTAAAGTTTCAACAATAAGATTGAGCGGGACCACATAAATACTATTACCCAATGAAACAGACATGCCATCTAAGATCGCGAGAGTCAGCGGTAGTGCAATTGAAATAGTAGTGCCATAACCTAACGCAGAGCGGATTTCTACTACACCATTCATCGCAGTAATATTTCGCTTTACGACGTCCATACCAACGCCACGTCCTGAAACATCCGTTACGACTTCTGCTGTTGAAAAGCCTGGAGCAAAAATCAGATTAAACACCTCGGTATCACTCATATTCTCACTAACAGGCAAGCCATTTTTAGCGGCTTTTGCCAATAGCTTGTCACGGCTTAAACCAGCGCCATCGTCAGTCACTTCAATCACAATACTGCCGCCTTTATGAGCAGCTGAAAGTGTTAAAGTACCAACTTCAGGCTTGCCTGCGGCTCTACGACCTTCAGGTGTTTCTATGCCATGATCTACACTATTACGCACTAAATGCGTTAATGGATCGACGATTCTCTCAATCAAGCCTTTATCTAACTCGGTAGTAGCACCCACAGTGACAAACTCTACTTTTTTACCTAGCTTGGCTGCTAAATCTCGTACCATACGGGGGAAGCGTGAGAACACAAAATCCATCGGCATCATACGAATTGACATCACAGACTCTTGTAAATCACGTGTGTTGCGTGTAAGTTGCCCAACACTGTTAATCAGCGGCTCGTGTTGAACTGGATCTAACTGACTAATCCGTTGCTCTATCATCGCCTGAGTAATGACAAGTTCGCCTACCAAATTGATCAACTGGTCTACTTTTTCAATCCCTACGCGTATAGATGAGGACTCTGCGCTCGCTGGTGCTTTGTCTGATTCACGGCGACCTTGATTTCGTCTATCTGTAGCTTCAACAGCCGCAGTATCTGTTGCGGCTTTAATGACTACTGCCTCCGCTTCAGCCTTAACAGGCTCTGCTTTACCGGAGTTAGCCTCTGTTATAACAGTGTTATCTCCTATTAAATTTGCTACTACTGCATCTTTATGTGGCTTAAACGGCGCGAAGAAACCGTAACCCTCCTCCACACTCTCTTTACCATCTTCAGCAAACAAGCCATAACCCACCTCCTCATGAATCTTCACCGTAGAAGTATTACTCTTTGCTTCATTTACAGCAGGTTTTACATCATCCTCAAATAGTCCAAAGCTCTGATCATCAACGACATCCGCGTTGGCCTCTACTTGTACAGCGGGAGTACTAGCTATGGTATTCACGGTTATTACTAAGTCATCAGGGTCTAATACAAATGAGCAAATTGAAATAATGTCTGCTTGCGTTGAATCTGTCGTTAGCTTAAATACGTAGCGATTACTTTCATTTTTACTAGACTCCACATCACCTAATAAGCCTAACTCTTCTTTTAGGTTACTCATGTCTTTTTCTGAAACTTCAGGCAGTACGATATTGAAACGAGTTAAGCCATCATCTGGCATTGCAGCAATCACTGGGGCAACTGGTTTGGGGGCTTCCACAATGGGAGCGGCTACAACTGGCGGAACCTCTGGAGTTGGTGCAACTGGTGCTGATTTAATCGCAATACCACTAGCCTCAGAGAGTTGCTTTAACATCATCTTGACATCAGCCACTTGCTCTTGATCGACTTCTGTGGCTAATCTATGCCCATCGACTTCCATTTTCAACACATCTTTTGCAGCTAAAAACGCATCCACATGTTCAGCAGTCAGCGCCATTTCATTTTTGCGGATTTTGTCTAATAAATTTTCTAGCACATGCGTAATTTCAGTCATGTCCATAAAACCAAAAGTTGCCGCGCCACCTTTTATAGAGTGGGCTGCGCGAAAGATTGCATTTAAATCTTCAGTATCGGGGTTATCTATATCGATACTAAGAAGTAAACGTTCAGCTTCAGCTAATAGCTCTTCTGCCTCATCAAAGAAGACCTCGTAAAATTGACTCATATCAATTGTCATTGCTGTACTCCAATTATTTATTTACCGCTCTATCACTGAATTACTATCAACATTTACTCAAACTTCCGTTCTATTACCAGGAAGGAGTATTACCCAATAATTAAGAACCAATTACTTTTTGCACAACTTCAATTAAGCGCTTTGGGTCAAAAGGCTTTACTAACCAACCATTAGCGCCCGCAGCTTTACCTTTAGCTTTCATTTCATCGCTTGATTCTGTAGTGAGCATCAAAATTGGCACTTTTTGATATGAGCCTAACTCACGTAGGTTTTTAATTAATGTGAGTCCATCCATAATTGGCATGTTTTGATCAGTTAACACTAAATCAACTGTCTTCTCTTTTGCTTTATCCAAGCCATCTTGGCCATCTACAGCTTGTACTACATCATAGCCAGCGGCTTTAAGACTAAATGCCACCATCTGGCGAAGAGAGCCTGAGTCATCTACTGCTAGAATTGTTTTTGCCATTTCATTCACTCACTTTTTTCGTTTTTAATCTTGCACGTTGTTAATAAATCACCAGAATTACTAAACCACTCTTACCCATTACGCTTTGCTTACTTTTCAGGTGCCATTCAGCGTGCTTCACACTACTTAACGGCAGAAATTAATTATTTTTCAATATTTATATTAAAAAAGCTCAATATCTCCTGTAGCCATATCTTGCTGATCAACCGAGCGCCTTAACCCACCAGAAAGTGCACGACTACCAGCATGCAAACTGTGGTTCATCTCATCTAGAAATTTAGCAATTTCCTCATGCTCATGCTCTGGATCTATCTCATCACTGTGACTACCTAACTCATGAAGCAAACCTTTTAAACCATTCACCCGCTTAACTGTTCTGCTCAGCAACTGACTAGTAAGGTCTTGAAACTGTAACCCGGTCACAACAGCATTCACTTCCTCACCTATTTTTTCCTTAAAGCCTTCTAACCTCTTCATTTCATCAATATCAAATTGATGACTCGTCATTAAGCTATTTAGCGTAGCCTGTTGCGATGTCACAGCCTCGTGCACAGCCATAAAACTCTCACCGAGCTTTTCAATAGCCTCGTTAAGCAAAAAGGTGGTTTGTAGTAAATCAGCTTCAACCTCCACTAGATGTTGCTTACCATGGTCTGCAACTGCGGCAAGCAAGCTTCTTAACTCAATAGTTGGTAATGTTTTCATGTCTATCCCATCTTGCTCTAAAGCGCGGCATCTCAATTTAACGAATACGACCAGTTAAACTAATCTATTCAATTTTTTATTTTTAACTTCTAAATCTCGTTATGGACTCTTCATTGCAGCACTTATACTTGTTGTACTTGAGTTAGAAGGCACATTGATCGCAGCACCGTCTTTCAATGCATTCTCTTCAGCCTGTTTGTTCATAATAATGATGCTGATACGGCGATTAGTTGCGTTAAATGGATTTTCTTTATCAAACAATGCTGCAGAAGAAAGGCCAACAACACGCAATAACTTAGTTTCATCCATACCACCTGCCACCAACTCTCGGCGCGACGCATTGGCGCGATCTGATGACAACTCCCAGTTGCTATAAGACTTTTCGCCATTAGGATACGGTGTTGCATCAGTATGCCCAGATAAACTAATTTTGTTCGGTACATCATTCAAGGTTTTACCCAACTCTTGTAATATCTGCTTGGCGTAAGGCTGCATTTCAGCTTTAGATGAGTTAAACATAGCTCGATTTTGCTCATCCACAATCTGCACACGTAAGCCATCTGAAGTGATATCTAGCAATAATTGGTTCTTGAACTTACTTAAATTTGGACTATCATCGATCGCTTTTTCGATTTTCTTTTTAAGCTCCTCCAACTTCACCTTTTCAGCTTGTTCTAAAGCTTTTTTAGCCTCTTCAGCATCAAGTGCCACTTTCTTGCCATCAGGTCCGTCAACTTTCTTAACCTGCCCAGATTTTTTTGTAAAATCCTTTCCACCACCGCCTTTAATAATAGTGTCACTTGCACCCATTGAAGGTCCCATTAACACCTGCTTTAACGGCGTTTGAAAGTATTCTGATATCCCTGCTTTTTGCTCTTTTGAAGTCGAGCCTAAAAGCCACATTAGTAAAAAGAACGCCATCATGGCAGTCACAAAGTCAGCATAAGCAATTTTCCATGCACCTCCGTGATGCCCACCGCCGCCTTTTTTGATTTTTTTTACAATAATCGGTCTTACCCGTTGTTCAGCCATTGCACGCTCCGTATTCAATAATTGTTCTGTTTAACAATTAATTATTTGCTTTTAGCCTGCTTAACGTGTGTTTCTAGCTCGGCAAAGCCTGGGCGCTCGGTTGAGTAAAGAATTTTTCGACCAAACTCAACGGCAATCGCTGGAGCATAGCCATTTAAGCTAGAAATTAATGTCACTTTAACCGTGTTATACATTTTGGTACTTTCTTCTAACTTTTGCTCTAACAAGCCAGAAAGCGGCCCAACGAAACCATAAGCCAGCAAAATACCCAAAAATGTACCCACCAGCGCATGTCCAATCAGAACGCCTAACTCAGTCGGTGGTAAACTCAAACTTTCCATGGTATGCACCACCCCCATCACGGCTGCGACAATGCCAAATGCCGGTAATGCATCGCCGAGCTTGGCAATACAATGCGCTGGTACATGACCTTCCATATGGTGTGTTTCGATTTCACTCTCCATTAGAGTTTCAATCTGAAAAGCATCCATGTTTCCAGAACCCATTAATCGTAAATAATCGGTAATAAACTCTGTTAGGTGGTGATCGTGTAAAAGCTTTGGATACTTGCTGAATAGCGGACTAGCTTCAGGATTTTCAACGTCGTTTTCAATCGACATCATGCCATCTTTGCGGATTTTAGCGAGAATTTCGAATAACATCGCTAGCAAATCTAAATAAAGTGCTTTGGTATATTTAGACCCCTTAAATAAAGTTGGCAGTGCCTTACTTGTGGACTTAAGTGCTTTACTATCATTACCAACGACAAAAGACCCTAACGCTCCACCAAAAATCATTAATAGCTCTAACGGTTGCCACAAACCACCCAAATGGCCGCCTGCCATAGCATAACCACCAAAAATGGTTCCGCATATAACAACGTACCCTATAATGACAAACATGTTTGATTACTCCAGACTCGATCAGTAAATTTGTAGGCTAGATAATTATGGTTATCTAATTGATTTCAGAATATCAAGCTACTATGTAAATCAATCTGTGGAACAAAGGGCTGTTTTTAGGTTTATATTGTGAATAGTATGTAGAGGATGACTAATAGTGCGTATAGAAGTACTTAAATAAAACTTAAACTGAGCTTTTGATGGGATTAGAGCTGGCTTACACGCCAGAAAATAAACATTAGAACCAACTAGGAGATTTTCCAAACATAGATCTCTGGTGTACCTGCGTTACTGGAAATACGCATACTTTCTGGTACGTCAGGAATATCAAACTCAAGGCTAATTAATAAGCTGCCAGAACGCATTTCTTTGCTAGCTTTATCCCATAACATACGCATAGCTGCTGGTGACAAATAAGCAAAAATGACATCATAATTGGCAAAGTTTAGTGATTGATAATTACCCAAGATAAACTTAGCTGAAGATCTGCGGAGTTTGGCTCGAATAAAACTAATCATCCAGGGTAATGGTGCAATCTCTATACCTTCAATCTGGCTATCTGGCCTTGTATTAGCCATATACATAGACATATCACCTAGGCCACTACCAATATCTATTAAACGCACAGGACTATCTTGAGAAATAATGCTGGCTACTTGCTGCCAGACTCTAGGGCGAGACGGGAAAAATGGAACTTGAGTACGAAATGTCGTCCAAAATAGACTCGAGCTGACAATAAACCCGACAAGATATACCCCATTAGGGATATGCCATTGAAACATAAGCCATGCGGTGAGTGGAAAGCATAAGTGTATCCAGAGCCACCAACTTGCCATGCCAACAAGATAAGAGTACATCCCAGCTAACATTGCCTGCATTAGCACTATAGTGAAAACGGAAATATTTAAATTCACGCCAAAGTAAGCTACTACAGTAAAACCTAGCACCGTCGTTATTGCAACTACGGTCAGCAACGCAGCAAATTGAATAAGTACCGCAAGTGTCGCGGGTAGTAAGCAGACTTTTAGCCGGACTATTTCTCGCAGCTTATTTACAGTGCCCTTGAATAATGGCCTTTTGCCTAAAAACTTACCCTCTGCTGATTTGTGTAGTTGAGCCTTCTGTGCAAGTCTAGACTTACTCTCAGATTTTAAACCATATTTGTTAATCACTTTTTGCATAATGTATGTTGATCACAAATATTTTTTAGAAAATTAACCGAACAATTAAGCTGGCATAGCAACCAATTTGTAAGTCAACTCTTTAGCTTTTTTAGTTTTACCTGCACGTGAGGGAACGTGGCATAAATTACATACATATTTGTGATTTAAGTCATAGCTATTCACAATGAAACTACCACCGCAGCAGTTGCAACCTTGCATTTTCAACATCTTGCTTTCAACAAAACGTACTAATGTCCAGGCGCGTGTCATTGATAATACTGGCTCTTCTTCACCCTCTTGTTCCACCTGCTGTAAGTAAAGGCTATAAGCTTTAATGATGGCATTTATACCTTTTTCATCAGTATAATCAACCATGAATTTATAAATATTAAAGAAAATTGATGAGTGAATATTTGGCTGCCAAGTCAAGAACCAATCAGTAGAAAATGGTAACATTCCTTTTGGTGGTGATACGCCTTTTAACTCTTTGTATAACTTGATTAAGCGTTCGCGAGATAAGGTTGTTTGAGACTCAAGCAACTGTAATCTAGCACCTAGTTTAATCATTTTAATAGCTAGTTGGATTTGTTCAGCTTCATTCACTACACTCTTCTTTTCCATCATAATTCCCCTTAACTTAAAGTCAAATGCTATTCGCTAACTCATGTTGATCAGTGTGCCATTGCTTCGGCGTTTTGGCCTGCCATTAAAACGGCAGTATGCAAATGAGCTTGTGCACGATCTTTTGTATAGTTTGTCAACATACCCAAAACTGCGCTATCATCAAAACGGAAACGTGCTAACATCATATTGGCATTGCTGAGTTTTAGTAGTTGTAAGTTACTTAAACCTTCTAGCAAGTCTGCAATGTCTTTACTGATGCCTAAACGAAAAATGGCTGTAGCCTTGTCTGCACGGATTAACTGCTGAGCTAACATTAAGTAATTTAAGTTTGCATCTTTAATTTCTGCCATCATCTCGAACTCGTTCATTCCATTTCTCCATTCACTTTTACTTAGGTTGTAAATAATGTGTTGCGCGTATGGGTTGTACTTTGAGCTTATTAACACATCTTAACAATTAGAGTTTGTCGGTTAATTCAGTAGGACAAGCAGACACGCCCTTGTAGGTGTTTGTCTTACAAACACCTACAAGGGGTTAATTAAATGAATATATATCAATTACTTAACTAATAAAATATAGTTTAAGCGTGTATAAAAATGTGTTAAGTCTGTAATTTCATTCCAGAAAATACCCTAAAATATTTCTTAATTTATCGCTTACCCTGCTCAGGTATTAGCTTCTTAACCAATAATTCAATACATTGAGAGCAACAACGGCACTCATTTCAAATTCTTTAGCCCCATCAAAAAAATAATGTGTGAATACATTTTCGGGGACATCTAATAAACCCTTATCGGCGACACTTTAGGAAACTTTAGGGAATATTAAAAAAAATATTAATTATTTTTAATATTTAATTTAAGCAATTGAATATATTAATAAAATTTTTTAAAAAATATCTATAGAAACCGTTAAAGTTGATTAAATCTAGTACAAGACACTAAAGAAAGGGCTGGTTTCACCCTTTTATTCCAAAGATGCAATCGCAATTATTCGCCTGATAATTCATCCCATGTAGTCAACAAAGTAACAAGCAATATTTTTTACTTGAATGTTGATTTGAACAAACTTTAGGAATCGTCATGGCAGAAGACAGCGATTTAGAAAAAACAGAACAGGCCTCCTCCAAGCGCTTAGAAGAAGCTCGGAAAGAAGGCGATGTACCACGCTCTCGCGAACTGGCGACTGTGACTGTGCTTTTCACCGCTGGCTTAACCATATTGATGATGGGTGAACATCTTAATCAAGCATTGAGAACCACAATGAGTTCAGGTTTACGGTTTGATCGTACTGCAGCATTTGAACCAACCGTCTTACTTATGAAAACAGCAGACTCTATCTCTTCATTATTAACGGCATTCGCGCCGCTGGCTTTAGTTTTAGTTGTCGTTGCCGTTGCTGCACCCGTGTTCGTGGGTGGGTGGATTTTTAGCGGTAAAGCATTTATACCGCAATTTAATCGTTTGAATCCAATCAAGGGCTTAGGCAATATTATTTCTAAAAATTCCCTCATAGAGCTGCTTAAGTCCATAGCAAAAGTGATGATCGTTGGAATAGTCTCCTACACAGTAATCTCACATGACATGCAGCCAATTCTTTCACTTTCAATGTTGCCTTTAAAATCCAGCATATCGCAAGTAGGTAGTCTAATGTTAACTGGTTTTTTAACCATCGTTAGTACATTAGTATTTATTGCTGCTATTGATGTGCCATA